>Ga0210003_1000346_pt1 | contig 41314 bp, 36 predicted proteins | sample LantaG_FD_182804 | JGI IMG/M metagenome (GOLD analysis project Ga0210003, IMG submission 182804) | Deep subsurface microbial communities from Baltic Sea to uncover new lineages of life (NeLLi) - Landsort_02402 metaG (SPAdes) (version 2) | ecosystem: Environmental > Aquatic > Marine > Oceanic >...
GGGGGGGGGGGGGGGGGGGGGGGGGGGGGGGGGGGGGGGGGGGGGGGGGGGCGTTGTGGTGGGGTTGACGAGGGGAAGGAAAGAGAGAAAGTGTGTGTGAGAGAGAAAGTGAGTGAGAGAGCGGCGGCGGCGGCGGCGGCGGCGGTTGTCAAGCAGTCGTGCTTCGCCGTCGAGGAGTTCAGGAAGATTGAAATCTTTTTTCAATCGAGTTTTTCTTCTTCTCTTCTTCAAAGCAAGCGCCTAGTTCTCAAAAAGCTCCTCCTCGTGCGTCGAGAGTGAGAGCTGAGGACGCACCGGCATGGCTGAGGAGCAGGTGGAGTGGGGGGCCTTGTGGAGAAAGAGGGAGGAGGGAGAGATTTGGATGAAGAAGAAAGAAGAGGGAAAAAAGAAAGCGTTTTTTTGTTGTTTTCGAGCGAGCAAGCGAACGAGAAAAAGTGATGAAACGACTCCTTGACTCGAATGAATCTGATTCAATCATTTCTGCTCTATTCTCGATCCTCTTCTTTCAATCATCTCTCCAATCATGTCTTCTTCTTCTCCTCCATCTCCATCTCCATCTCTTCCCCTCCGCGTCGCCGCCCTGTTCGCGTACCCGGTCAAGTCGTGCGCCCCCATCGACCTGAGCGGCCAGGGCGCGGCGCTGACCCGAGACGGCGTCCCCTTCGACAGGAATTGGGCCGTCATCAGGGCCGACGACAGGGGGCGAGGCCGCTTCCTGTCGCAGAGGGACACGCCGGCCCTGGCGCTCGTCAGGCCCTCTCTGCCCGCCGAGGCCTTCCTGGGCAAGGCCTGGGGCACCGATCTAGGGGTAGGGGCTGCTCTGACGCTGACTATCGTGCCCACGGGGAAGAGCGTTTCGATTCCTTTGGCTGTTGAGGTCGAAGAAGGAGAAGCAGAAGGAGAGGTCGACGAGAAAACTCGTTCTTCTTCTTCTCCTTCTCCTTCTTCCCGTCGTCCGAACCAAAAACAAAAGCCCCTCAAAAACCTCCGCAACGTCAGCGTCTGGGACTACGACGGCCAGGCGATCGACGAGGGCGACGAGGTTGCCGACCTGCTGAGCGACTTCCTGCAACGAAAGGTCAGGCTGGTGAGGCACGCGCCGGGGGTCTCTCCGCGGCAGGTCGACCCGGCTTGGCTCCGCCGCTCTTCCTCTTCTTCCTCTTCCTCGTCGCGGGCAGTCGAGGTGGCGTTCGCGGACGCCTTCCCGCTGCTGGTGACGACAGTGGCCTCGACGAGGGCGGCCGCGGAGGCCCTGGGCAGGCCAGTGGAGGCCGTAAGGTTCAGGCCGAATATCCTGCTCGACCGAGAGGGGGGAGAAGGAGACGGAGAAGAGGGAGAGGGAGGCAAAGGCAAGCCGTGGGAGGAGGACGCTTGGGCGTCGCTCTCGCTCGGGACTTCTAATCCAACCACCTCCACCACTCTCATCGACCTGGTCAAGCCCTGCGACAGGTGTACCATCCCGCACGTCAACCCCTCCACGGGAGAGCGCGACGCCGCCGACCTGACCAAGGCCCTGCGCGAGGGCTGCGGGCGCACCGGCGCGAAGCTCGGCTGGCTGGCGCTGCCGGCGTGGAAGAACGCGGTGTTCTTCGGGTGGAACGGCGTCGTCAGGGACCGAGAAGGAGGGGTGGGAGAGAGGGCGACGGAGCGAGGGGAGGTCTTGGGGGTGGTGAGGGTGGGGGACCGCGTGGAGGTGGCGGAGAGGCGGGGCGAAGGGGAGGGGCCGAGGGGGCCTGCAGCGGCGTTTTTGACTTGAGTTCATTTTTTTTTCATTTTCGTTTTTTTGACAAGTTTTTTTTTTTATTTTTGTAAAAAGTACAGAGATCTCACTCCAATTCTTCCACTTCCGTCTCCTCCCTCGCGACCTTCTGCAGCAGCGCGGCAAACTCCCGGGAACGAGCCACGGACGCGAGCAGCTGCTGGAGGGCAAGGCTGTTGCTGCTGCTAATTTCGCTCCCCTCTCCGCCTCCGCCTCTGCTTCCATCGCGGCGCTCGTTCAGCCACGCCGCGGCCGAGGGAGGGGCGAGCGCGCTGATCGAGACCGTGCCGAGGTTCGGGCTGCTGACGCCGGATCCTTCTACGGGTCCCAAAAGCTGGGGCGGAGGGGTAAAGCTGTCGTCTCCTCCTCCTGAGCCTCCTGCTTCAGCTGCTTCCGTCGCCGTCGGCGGCTTCAGAGTTCGGAGCTCGGCGCGGAGGAAAGAACCTTCCTCGCCCTTCTTCTCTCCCATCGCCGAAAGCAGCTTCTCCGCCTGGCTCTTCGGAAGCAGCATCGAAGGGATCGCGGGCTCTTCTCTCTCGGAAGAAGAGGGAAGCAGGCGGAGGGACCTCCCCATGGAGAGGTGGAGGTCCTCGTCGCTCAAAACGACGACGGCGACCGCCGTCGCAGCAGCAGCAGCAGCTGCGTCGGCGTTTGCTTTTTCTCCTTCTCCTCCGTTCCTCGGCAGCAGCGCCCTCGCGACGGCGGCGACCTTTTCCTCGAAGTCGCAGCCGCCCCTCTCGACCACGACGATGAAGGCGTCTGCAGAATCGGGCGGGATCGGAGGATCAAAGGTCAGCAGAGGAGCGCAGGCGTTGGCGGGCCTCGAGGCAACGAGCGAGCCCGCGAGCGAGCAAGAGCGGTGACTGTTGCTGTTTCTGCTTTCGCTGCTGCTGTTGCCTTGTCCGCTCCCCTCCTCGCACTCTGCCGCCGAGGCCAAGCTGGGCCCGAACTCGGCGGAGTAGCCCGAGAGAGACAAAAGAGGAGCGGAGATCGAAGAAGAAGAAGAAGAGACTTGGAGGCCGAGCCTCCACTCTCGAGGAGGAAGCGGAGAAGACTTTTTGTCGTCGCCGTCGCCGGCGGGGCAAGTCTCTTCCTCCCCAGCTCCTTCTTCTTCTTCCGCCACTGCTGCTGCTGCTTCTCCCGCAGCAGCCGGCACGACCTGGAGCACCAGGGTCTCGGCAGGGACCAGCCCGGGCCTGATCGGCATCTGCTCTCTGGGCACAAGCGTTAGGGAGCCGCAGGCGATTGAGTTTGGAGAAGAAGGAGAAGAACCCGAACCCGAACTCGAACCCGCGGCGACGACTTCTTGGAGCCGGCAGAGCACCTGCGCCACGGGAGGGCGCTGCTGCCTCTGCTGGCTTTGCTGCTGCTGGAGAAACTGCAGCTGCTGCAGCAGCTGCCTCTGCTCCTTGAGCTGCTGTTGCTGCTGCTGCTGCAAGAGAAACTCGAGCGACGACGACGAAGTTGTTTGCTCGAGACTACTTCCTCCACTTTTCGTCTCCTTCCTCTTCTTCTTCTTCATCTCCGCCGCCGCCCTCTCGGCCTTGGCCATCGCCACGCCCGCCGCCTCCTCGGCTCCCTTCATCTCCCGCGCCCACTGCTCCCTCACGGGCGGCATCGCCTTTTCCACAGCGAGGCACGCAGAGCAGCGCCGGCGCCTCAGAGCCTCAACGTCGCTCTCCGTCGGGGAGAGCAGGGGCATCGCCGCGGAGAGGGAGCGGGAGATCGAGAGGGAGGACGGCTGGTCGGAGGGAGAGAGAGAGGAGCAGAGGCGGGAGCAGGAGGAGGGAGGAGAAAAAGAAGAAGAGGAAGAAGATTCGAACAACTCGGCCCTCTCTGCCTCGGAGAGCGGGTGCGGAGGCAGGGGGTGCCCCTCTGTCGTGAGCACCACGGCGTCCAGCAGGCGGGCCGTGGAGCCTCCGCCGTTGCTGTTGGAGCTCGCAAGGTCGCCGTTGTCTTCGACGGCGGAGAAGAGCAGCCAGAGGTACTTGACGGTCTCGGAGAGGAAGAACGACTCCTTGGATTTTTTTTTTTTTTTTGTGAGAGGCGAGTTCTCTCATTCATGCGCAAAGATCTCGACAAATTCTTTCTCTCTCTTTCTCTCTTTCACTCACCATGGCATCCTGCTGCTGCGAATTGGCTGCTGCTGATGCTGCTGTCGCCTTTGAAGCCGAACTCGAACTCGAAGAAGAGTCAAAGCCCCCCCCGACGTCGGCGAGCGCAGCGAACCCGCACCTGGCCCTGCACCTCTCCCGCAGCGTCGCCATCACAGCAGCGCCCGTGGCCAGGTACGCCTCGTGCCCGGTCTCGCCAAAAAGAGCAAAAGAAGACTCGACCAGCTCCGGCCTCAGGGGGTACCCCGTGAGCGTCGGGTGCTTTGCCGACCCAGAGACGTCGAGCGACTCGGGCAGGCCACCAAACCTCGACCACGCCGAAGCCCACTCGGCGTGCGACCTGGAGGCGTCGGAGGTCTGGCCTGCAAGGGCCTGCATGCCCGGCCAGAAGGCCCCCAGGGACGAGATCCAGGGACCCGTGAGCGCGGCGGTGTCGGTGTGGGAGTCGACCCTCCAGGCTTTGCGTCGGGGCCTCAGGGTGAGTTTCTTTTTCTTTGGTTTCGCTGCTGCTGCTGTTCTCGTCGTCGTCGTCGTCGTCGTCGTCGTCGTCGTCGTCGTCGTCGTTTTCGATTCTTCTTTTCCTTTTTCATCACCAGCTCCTCCACCTTCCTCCGTCTCTTCGAGCAGGAGCACGATCGGAGGGCTGCAGTGGCGCATCGCGGCGGTGTAGGCCTCGACAAAGGCGGTGAGCCACTCTCGCTGGCCTGTTTGGAGAGAAAAGAAAGGAAGGAGAGGAGTGAGTTTTTTCTTTTCCTTCTTCTCCTTTTGTTGGTTTTCTCTCTCGCTGCTGTTGTTGCTGCTTTTCTCTCCATCTCTCTCCATCTCTCTCCATCTCTCTCTCTCAACACAAAAAACTCTCACTCACCTGTCAGAAGGTACGACTTCAACAGATACTCGTAGTAAGAGTCGATCCCTGCCCCCACACCAGAGTCCCTCCTCAAAAAAGCTCCAGAGTCGACGTCGACGGTGTTGCCTACGAGGCCCGTGAGCGGGGACCTCAGCGAGTGCAGGGCCCTGGCCGCCCTGGCCGCGGCGAGCTCGAACCTGGTGTCGCCGCTCTCCCGCGTCAAGGTGGCGAACTCCAGGAGCAGGGTGCCGGCGCAGGCTGCGCAGGTCGATCGGTCCTTTTCTTTTCGAGGCTGGAAAGGCTTTTGTCCTGTTTCGGTCAGGTTGACCCAGGACAGGGGGATGCCCGTAGGGGTGTCGAAGGCAGGGAGGAGCCTCTCTGCCAAATCTAAGGCTTTCTCGAGCAAAGAGGAGCCGTCGTAAAAGGGGAAGCGAAGCGGAGGTGGAGGTGGAGAAGAAGGAGGAGAAGAAGGAGAACTTTCGTTCAAGAACGACGGCGACGACAGCATCGACCCCCTCTTGAGGTAGATGTGCGAGCTGACCAGCGCGCCCACGGCTCGGATCGTCAGCTCGAAGACGTGGACGCGGGCGCCGCGCTTGTCGTCGAAGCGGAGGAGTTCTTGTTCGTCGCCGCCGCCGCCGCTGCCGCCTCCTCCTCCGCCTCCTTCACCTCCTCCACCTTTCCCTCCTCCTCCTCTTCTACTCGCCCACGCCACGGTCTCCTCCAGCCTCTCCACCTCCCCGAGCATCAGCGCCGTCGTCATCGCGTCGATCCTCGTCAGGGCCATGCCCCCTTGGGAGTCCGATCCCGAACACGAGATCGGTTTCAGGTCGTCGTGGGGGAAGGCGTGCTTTAAATAAAAGTCGAAGGTCGAGGTGAACCAGCTCCGGGCCTCTTCTCGTAGAGAGGAATAGGAGGGTCTTTTCATCTCGGCGGCGCTGGTGGCGTTCCAGATTGAAGGCGGTGGCAGCGTGAGGCCGGTTGCCGGGTCGAAGACGGGTTCGAAGAAGGAGGAGGAAGAGGAAGGTGGAAGAGAAGAAGAGCTTGCGGCGCGCGAGTGGTCCGACGACGGCGAACAGCTCAGGAGGAGCGCTGTCGCGGCGAGGGCGGCCTGTGGAGGGTTTTGAGGAAAAACGACGATTAGAACAACAAGGGCCTGATCCGAGAGACGAGCGGGAAGTAGGTAGAAGAGATCCTTCCCCCCTCTTACCAGCAGAGCCGCGGTGAGGGCCCTGGAGAAGAGGTTGAGGATCGGGCCGCGAGCATCGATCGCCAATGGCATCGATGATGCTGATCTCGTCGCCGCTTCCGCCGACTTCTCCGCTGCTCGTTCTCCTCCGCGCCGCCGGCGAAGGCGTAGGGGCGACCCAGGATGTTTATCTGGTGCGGCTGTTGGATCGCCATCGCCATCGCTGCTCGAGTTCATCTTTGGGAAAAGGCGCGAGTTGAAAAAACAAAACAAAACAGAAAAATGTTTTTTTTTCTCGAGAGCGGCTTCTTCTTCTTCTTCTTCTTCACTTTTTTTCTCTTTGACCTCGACTTTGCCCTCGGCCAACCCGCGATCCGACATCCGCGACAACGCTCTCCCTCTCTCCGTCTTACTATCCGCAACGAATGAACCACCCGCCGCAGAGCACGCCGCCGTTCTGGCAGGCGAACGGAAGCTGGAACTCTCCTCCTATTCCTACTCTTCCTCCGAACGAAACAGCAAGGGCGTCTCTTCCTCTTCCACCTCCCTCTTCTTCGCCTCCTCACTTGCACTCTCATTTGGACCCTCCGGCGACGGGGAGCACCGTCGTGGCGGCGCCTTGCGGCGCCTCCGACGCTCTAGAGAGGCTCGAGCGCGCAGCAGCAGCCGAGGGAGAGAGCCTCGGCGGGAGTGGAGGAGATGAAGAAGCTCGACAGCGAGAGCGAGAGCGAGAAGAAGAAGAAGAGCAACAGCGGCAGCAGCAAAGCCTCTTCTACTTCCAGCAGCAGCAGCAGCAGACGCAGCAAGAGGCGTACAACGCGTGGTGCTACCAGCAATGGTACCTTCAACAACAGCAACAGCAGCAACAGATGTGGCAGGGAGCTGCGGCGGCGGAGGAGCAGCAGCAGCAGCTTTTTCCTTCTTCTTCTTCCGCTCCCGTCGCAACTCCTCGTTCGCCGCCGCCGCCGAAAAAAACTTCTTCCTCTTCCTCCTTTTCCGAAACCGCCGCCCTCCGGCTGCTCCGCCTCGAGCGACGCAGGCTCGCCGCCGAGCGCGCTCTGGCCGACGCCGCGGCGTGCAGGATGGCGCGCGCGGCGGAGGCTCTGGCCGCCGCGGCGGCGAGGTGCGAGCGGGCGGTGGTCGCTGGCGGGAGAGGAAGAGGAGTTGGAAGTGGAGGTGGTGGAGGAGGTGGAGCGGCGAAAGCAGAAGCGAAAGCGAAAGCGAAAGCGAGGGCTTTCTCCGCTGGAGAAGATGAAGACGAAGACGACGACGACGAAAACGACCCGTTCGCGGCCTCTCCTGCTCTCCTCGGGGCAGAGAGGGCGCTGCGGAGGCTCGCGAGCGCGGGAAACCCCGGAGGAGCAGGAGGAGCAGGAGGAAGGAGGAGGAGAGGAGGGAGCGAGTTCGCGCTCGAGACGACCTTTGCCTCTCTCGGCGGCGGAGGAGGGGCGTCAGGGGACCTGATCGGGCCTTACTTTCCGGAAAAGGGTGACGATGATTTTGAGAGGAGGAGCAACAGGATGATGACGAGGACAGCGATGGAAAGGCGGCGGAGAGAGAAGAAAGAACAGCAAAAGCGAGAAGCGGAGGAGAAGGAGACAAAGACGCCGGCGGAGAGTTTGAACTCAGCGGCCGCGGCAACGACGACGACAGCAGCAACAGTAACAGCAACGGAGCCAGCGCCTTCTTCTTCTCCTTCTTCGGAACAAGCGAAAGAGAAGAAGCGAGGCCGCATCGCGAGGGCGCTGAGGAGGTGGCTGCTGTAAAAAAGAGAGAAAAAAGTTGAAGACAAGGGAATGCAGAAGAAAAGGCAAGTTTGTTTGTTTTCATTTTTTTCCCAAAAAGCAGAAACTTGAAGAATCGGAATCTAAAAAAAAGGCAAAGTTAAACAGCGCGTGCGATTGTGTAAAAACAAACAAACAAAGAATCATTCGAAGCAGGCGAATGCGGGAGGGGGGGAAAAGCAAAATGCGGTGCGCGCGAAAGAAAACAAGAAAAATCAACCTCCAGTTCCCTCCCTTTTTTCACCTCTCTCTCTTCTCTTTCCTCTCTTCTCTTTTTCTTTTCGTTTCTTCTTCCTTTCCTCTTTCTTCCCGCTCAATAATCCCAGTAACGGTGAACGGGCGGCTGCTCCCTCCTCGCCCACTCCATTTCGTCCACGAAATCGTCCCACTTCCCCCACGCGTCGCATCCGAAGCACACACCCTTGAAGGTCTGGTGCGAGGGCGGCGGCGGCGACGCGACTTTCTTCTGGGAGGAGCCGCGCGCCTTTTTGCCGCCGCCGCCGCCACCGGGGCCGCTGCCGCCTCCGCCGCCGCCGGGAGAAGAAGAAGGAGAAGGAGACGAAGAAGAAGAAGAAGAAGAAGAAGCCGAGGAAGCCAGAGCTCCGACAAACGCCGCGGCGCGGGCAGCGTCCAGGGAGAGAGCCGCCCTCGAGGCCACGCCGCCGGCGGTCGCCTCGACGAAGGAGCCGTCGGCGCACTGGTAGCGGCAGCCGTGGAGGTGGAACCTGACGAGCTTCTTCGAAGCGACGGCGGAGAGCAGCAGCCTCGCGTCGAGCTCGCCGCCGCCGCTTTTGCCGCCGCTAGTGCCGCCGCCGTCGCCGCTGCCGGCGGCCTGCGCGAGAGATTTCGCCTCCGTCAGCACCAGGTCGCAGTTTTCGATCAGGAGGAGCTTCAGCTTCGGGTAGTGGGGCTTGGAGGTGAAGAGGCCCTCGAGGTCGAGAAAGCCTGTGGAAAGCAAAAAAGAGAGTTTTTTTTTTGGTTGGAGTGCGTCGTTGAGAGAAAAAAAAGTTTTGAATTTGAAAAAAAAAAACACGAAAAAGAAAACCCGAAAAAAGAAAAAAACCACCGACCTTGCGTCTTGCGGCTCTGCAGCTGGCAGTAGCGCTCAAACCAGTCGCGGTTCGAAAAATGGACGCGGCCGGGCCTGTACCCCTGGAACCCCACGGCCAAAAACTCGAGCTCCCCAAAGCCGCCTCCGCGCTGCGTCGGCAGCTGCAGCGGCGGCGGCGCCTTCCCGCGGCCGCAGAAGTTGCCCCTCATCACCAGGCGGCGCAGCGCCGGGAATGTCGACGTCGGCGAGAGCCTGCGTCCCAGGAAGCCGCTGACGTCGAGCGATGTGAGCGAGCTGCCGTGGGCCGCGGAGAGGGCCGACAGGTCGAGGCTGGAGAAGATCGAAGGGGAGGTGGCCGGGGAGGCGAGCCGAAGCGCGAGCCGGTGGAGCCCGCGGAGCGCGCCGAAGCCGTGGTGGAAGGTCTGCCCGCGCGCCTCGGCGACGTCGATCAGCAGCTCGGTCACGCAGCCCGCCAGCGGGGCCAGCGCCGCGTCGAGCAGCTCCGTCGAGGCCCCTTCGAGCTGCCGCATCGTCGCGGCGGAGGCGCGGCGGTGCCAGCGGGAGACGTTGAGGCTGACGAGCGAGGGGTTGTCGTTGTCGGCGACGACGGCAAAGGGGTGGTCCGCGTTGCGGGTCTTGATAAAGTGCAGCGTCGAAGGGCGGACGCCCTCGAAGGCGGCTGCGGAGAGCACAAACGCGGTGGATCCCCTGCTCCCTGCCGCGTCGACGAGCCGGAGAACCGCGAGCTTGGGCATCGCGCCGAGGCCCGGAGGAGGAGGCCTCGGGTTTTCCGCGGCCGCAGACGACGACAACGGCACGGCAGGCGCCGCGGCTCCCTCGCGCGCGAACCCGCCCCTGGTCGCGAGCCTCCACTGCTCGCAGCCGACGGAGAGATCCACGACCTGGGCGGCCAGGGGCTGGAGCAGGGCTCCGAGCGTGCGAGGGGCGGCGCGGTTTGCGGCGGCTTCGGCGGGCAGCGACGACGGAGGCGGCAACTCGAACTTGATGTCGAGGGCGAGCTTCTCGATCGGAGAGCTTTTGGCGAGCAACGCGAGTGCCGCGGCGGCGAGGGCGACGTCGGGGCCTTCCTCGTAGGGCCTGGAGGTCGACGCGGCTGCGGTTGAGACTGTGTTCGCGGTGGTGGCGTTCGCGGTGGTTGCGGTTGCCGCGGCCGCCGCCGTCGCCGTCGCCGTCGCCGTCGCCGTCGCCGTCGTCACGGGCGCGCCGCCGGCGGAAGAAGCGGCTGGAGCCGCATCGGAAATGCCAATCTCTTCCGCCCAACCCTTGGGAAGCTCGGGCCACATCACCGTGCCTCCGGGCCGCCTCAACTCCTCCTGCACGGGCATCGTCTGCAGGTGGCCTCGCAGCGCGAGGGCGCGGACGGTGCCGCTGCCGCCGCGCGCCGAGCGCGAGCGTGAGTGCGGCGCCGACGCCGACGCCGAAGAAGCAACAGCAGCAGAAGAGGAAGATGAAGAAGAAGCGACGCCCTGGGCGACGGCGCGCAACACGCACGGCAGGGTGCCCGGGTTCTTGGAGGAACTACGGGACAAAATACTGTACCGCACCGGCGTTGAGACGTCGATTTCGGAGAGCAGAGGGAGGCCGCTGACCACCGACGCGACGGCCTCGAGCTCAGCCCGCGGGACGGGCCCGGACCTCCGGTAGGAGAGGCGCAGGCTGCGGACGGAGCCGGCGTGCGCGCGGCATTTCCCGGCGAGGCCGGGCATCACGCCCTCGTTCCTCTGCTCCCGGAGACACTGATCCGTTCTCTCCATGGACCGGAGCTTCTTCGAGAGCTCGAGGGACTCGGGGTGAGGGGGCTGCTGCTGCGCGGGGGCCAGCTGCTGGTGAGCCAGGGCGGCGGGGGCCAGCGGCCAGACCAGCCTGCTCTGCTTGGCCAGCAGCGCCCTCGCCACGACCGGGTCCCCGTAGCCGCCGCGGACCGCTCCCGGGTGCTCCGCGGGCAGGAGGTTCCCCTGGCCGAGCGCTAGTACCCCGCGGCCCTTGACGCCGCCGGTGACGTCGGCCGCCCACTGGCGCGAGACGGCCGCGCACGAGATCGCGTCCCGCGCCGGCAGCAGCGGGAACACCCCGGCCCTCCACACGTCGTCCGGGAGAGTGTCCGAGGCCGGTTCCATCAGCTGGCCGCGCTCGTCGAGCAGGCCCACGCGGGCGGCGGCCCTCAGCTCCTCCAGGCGCCTCGTGGCGGCCTCGGCCGCGGCGCGCGCGGCTTCGAGCGCGGTGCCGGCCTCGTCGGCCTCCCTTACCGCCTGCTCGAGCGCCGCGGCGCGCGCGTCGACGGGCTGCGGAGGGGCGGCGGCGACAACCTTCTCCTGCTGTTTTGGATTGGAGGAGGAGGGGTGGGGTGGGGTAGGGTGGGGAGATTGAAGAAGAAGAAGAAGAAGAGGAGAAAGAGAGAGAGAGAAAGAGAGAGAGGAGGAGGTTGAGAAAAAAGACACCTTTTCGTCGTCGTCGCTCGCTCCTTTCCCTCGTTTTTTTTTGTTGACCGCCGCCGCCTCTTTCCTTGCTTTTTTTCCACCTCAAACCCCCCGCTTCCACCACCTTTCTCTCCATCAGGCCAAGAGAACAAACCCTTCTCTCTCCCCTCGCTGCAAAAAGAAAGCGATCCAGAGTGCGCGACGAGGAGGGCGAGCGAGCAAAAGAGTCGAAACAAAAGAGAAAAAAAGAGAGCAAAAACTCTCTTCAACACTCCAAAAAAAGACTCACCGCCGCTGCTGGCTTGGCGCGCTTCGCCTTGGCACGGGGCTTGAGAGGCATGGTCGATGGAAAGAGAAGAGGTTTTTTTTGCAGAAGGTGGAAGAGAAGAAAACGAAAGAAAGAAAGAAAGAAAGAAAAAAAAGCGAGCGAGTGAACGAACGAGAGAAAAAGTGAAGCGACGAGAGCTCGAGCAACGAAAAAGAAAGAAGAAAAAAAAACGCCCCCCTTCCACCTCTCTCTTTCATGCCTTTCTTTTCTCAACGCCGCCGCCAAGAACACTTCTTTTTTCTTCTTGTTTTTAAATATAATATTGCACTTTTCGTTCTTCAAAATCGCGCCCTTTGAAAACAAAGAGAGAGAGAAAGAGAAACTCAAAAGAGTTCGCCTTCCTCTCCTCCTCCTCCTCCTCCATAATCAAGCGCGCAACAGCAGGCAACTCGCCAACCACAGCTCCCCTCCGGCGCCGTCGCTGACCCTGGCCGCGACGTCCACGAGCTGGTGCTGCTGCTGCGAGTCTCTTGCTTTAGAGGTAAAGCAGCTGCTGAAAGATGCGGGGGCCTCTTCGGGCAGCGGCGAGCACGAAGAGGGAGAGAGCAGATGCCAGAAGCTGCTTCCTTCTTCTTCTTCTTCTTCTTTTTCGTTATCTTCGTCGTCGTCATCTTCTTCTTCGTCTCTCCTCTTGACAAACAGCACCTCGAGCACCTCCACGCCCAGGCCACGCGCAGAGCCGGGGCGAGAAGACGATCCTCCCATCTTCATCGTCGTCGCTGACGCAGCAGCTGAATCAGCAGTCGCAACAGCCATCCTCCTCCTCCTCCTCCTCCTCAGCGCCGCCTCGGAAGCGGCGGCGGCAGCGGCGGCGGCCGCTGCCGCCGCTCCGGTCCCGGCGGGCAGGCCCGTCGTCACCACCCGCGGGTTGGAGCAGGTCTGGATCGTCATCGCGAGCCTGAAGGTGGTCTCTTGTTTCTCCTCGAAGTGGTGGAGGTCGGCTCGGGGAGGATGAGGGAAGAAGAAAGCTTCCGTCGCCGTGGCAGAAGAGGTGGCGACCACCACCGACACGCACGCGGCAACGCGGCGGTGCGAGGAAGAAGAGTTCGATTCTTCTCCTCCTTCTCCCTCTCCTTCTCCTCCTGCGACCCTCCACATCCCAACCTCGAGCCTCGCCAGGGCACCGCAGGGCAGCACGGCCTCTCGAGGCATGCCAAGAAGAGCCGCTGCGATCTCCGAGGGGCCACAGCCACCGCCGCAGAAGATTCGGGAGGAGGCGCCGGCGGCGGACCGCGCTCGGGTCGTTCGCGGAGGAGGGGTCGTCGGCGTCGTCGTCGTCGTCGTCTCTTTTGCTGTCCCGTTTGCAAAGAATTTCGCTGCCTTGGCCGGCGGGGCAGCAGCAACAGCAGCAGCAGAGGTCGGCAGGGGCAGCGGCAGCGGGAGAAGAAGCGGAAGCACGGGAGCAGGAGCAGGAGCAGGAGCGCAGCTGGGAGCCGCACTGCAGCAGCCTCCCTCGCGCGACGCCGCCTCCGACGAGGCGACGAGGTCGAGCGTCGCCGCGACGGCGTTCAGGTCGACCGAGGGGATCCTCCCCAGCCCCAGCGACCGGGCCCTCTTGATCGACGCCGTCATGCCGGTCCAGCTGGTGTTTGTTGACGGCTTCATCTTCGTCTTGGTGGTGGTGGTGCTGCTGGTGATGACCGGGAGCGGGAGCGGGATCGTGGTCGGCGGCGGAGGGGGAGCAGAGGAAGAAGGTTGTTGCTGCTGCGAGTGATTTCTCGACGCCGCTCCACCGTCGTCGTCGTTCTTCCTCTCGTTCCCTCCGTCAACAACCACGTCCGCAAACCCGAACAGGAAGCGGCAGTAGCCCGAGACGGTCCTTTCGGGCACAGGAACGCTCTCTGGCCTGTCGATCGGAGGAGGGGGAGGGCGAGCTGCTGCTGCTGCTGCTGCTGCTGTTTCGCCGCCGCCGCCGCTGAAGCTCGAAGACTGCGACGGCAGAAACGCGGCAGAGCGGGTGGCCGGGAGCGACCACGAGACGTTGCGGCAGCCGAGGAGTTCCTGATGAGGCACTGGCGCTGGCTCTGCTGTTGCGAACACCGACTTCGGGTGGTGTGGGGCCGTTGGGGAGGCCATTTCGGAGGTTTTGGAGTCTTGCGCGCTGTTTGAGTTTTGGAAGAAGGGGAAGAAAAGGGTGTGAGAAGAAAAATTGAGGGCCCGCTCCGACCCCTCAGCGACGTCGGCATCTTCTTTCTTTCGCCATCTTTCTTCCTCCCGCTGAATGCGCCATGCTCGTAAGGTCTATTTGCCTTTCTTTTCCTCTCGATGGAGATTTTTAGATCTTTTGAGATCTATTCGAGCAACTTTTAACTAAAAGCACGGCGTAAGGGCTCGCATCAGGCAATTGGAAAGATTCAATCGAAATGGGGGGGACGGAAAGTTCGATGGTGGAAAAAAAGTGAAACTGTTTTTTTCCCTTCAAATCTCGTGCTAGCGCCCGCGATGTTGCCGGATTCGAGGCGTTTCGAGTGCCAAAGTCGATTTGATTATTAAAGAACGAACCTTTGATGCGAAAGAGAGAGAAAGAGATCTGGGAGAAACGGCGCGGGCGAGTTCGCTGGCGATTGGAGCTGGCCGCGATGGCGTTTTTTTTCGAAAGGGCGAAAAGGAGTGGGAAGAGAAACTCTCGACGGTTGCGTTTTTTGTTTTGTTTTTTTTGCTTCCCTTCTTCCCCCGCGGTTCCATTCCAAGTGCGCGCCGCGCCAGTAGTTTGTTTCATTTTACACAAAGGGGCGAGGGAGCGAAAAGGCTCTCTTCCTCCCCCAAAAATCATCAGTACCCCTTCTCCAGGTCCAGCACCACCACGGGCCCGTCGCTGTCATCGCTTTCGCTTTCGCTTTCGCTTTCGTCGTCGCTCTTTCCTCGCTCCCTCCTCGTTCTCCTCCCCCCACCTCCACTCTCATCACTAATCCTCAGCTCCTTCATCCTGGCCTTACCCAGCCCCACCCACCCCAGCCCCCTCTCCAGAACCCTGGACAGCCGCGCGCAGGAATCCAAGAGCTCCTGCGACGGCGGAGGGAGCCGAATTTTCTCGCCACCTTTCTCGCCGTCGACGAAGAAGTCCACCCCGCCTTCCTCCGAGGCCTCCCGCACGCGCTCCAGGAACTGCCGCGTCGTCTTGCGCAGGAACGAGTCTTCGAGCAGGTCGTCGACGATCGAGATGGCGTTTGCTGCTGCTGATGAGGAAGAAGAATGAGCAGAAACGGAAGAAGAAGAATTCGGAGTCATCATCGTCGCGACCTCGAGCTGCGCCGCGAGCGCGTCGACAAACGCGCGGAAGAACGCGCCGCAGACCGATCTCAGAGCCCTCTCTTCGCTTTCACCTTTTTCACTCTCCTGCGACACCAAGCACGGCCCTGCCTCGCAGCTCAGCGCCAGTGCCACGGCGTCCCTCCAGGCCCCGAAGGCCAGCAGTGAGTGACCCGCCCAGAAGGAGACGAAGGAGTGCTGGAGCTCTCCCAGGAGCTCGCGCACGTCGCCGTCGAAGGGGCGGTTGAGGACGACGGCCTGCAGGGTGGAGGTCTTGTCCATGTTGGCGGCGGTGAGGAGCGAGGAAGAAGAACGAAGTGGAGGAGGAGGAAGTGATTGCTTCTCGCCGCCGCCGCTCCTGCTTCCACCTCTTCCACCACCTCCACCAGCACTGACGATCGCGTGCCGAGGAAGCTCCACGTAGCGGGGCGCCCCGACGACGTCAGGGACCACATCAGGAGCAGCAGCAAGAGAGGGATTCTCCCTCCTGCCTCTCTCGAGCTGCTCATCGAGCTTCCTCTCGGCCTCGGTCAGAGCTTTCCTCTCCTTCCCCCCCCTCCTCCTCCTCCTCCTCCTCTCCACCTCTTCCGCCTCGGCCACCACGCTCATCGCGACGATCCCCGAAGACCCTGGAGGGGCGACCCTCGCCGTCGTTTTCTGCGAAATAAACCGCGTCAGCGAGCGCCACAGCGCCAGAGAGCCCAGGTCGTAAGGGGCAAGCCCGGCGTCAAAGTCGAAGTTCCTCACTCCGGCCGCGTACCTCGCTTCCTCGTCCTCGTCGTTCAGCGGGACCAGGACCTCGTGCTCGACGCTCCAGCGGCGGACGATCACGGCGCCGGGCTCGGAAGCGTGGAAGAAGAAGAAGTTGGTGGGGCCGATATGAGAAGAAGAGGAAGGAGAAGAGGAGGAGGCTTCGTCCTTCCTTCTTCCGCTCGCGTTTGTCGCTACGAAGTGAACTCCTCCCGCCGGAATCATCTTGACGCCTTTGAAGTTGGGCCCGGCTATGAACGATCGGTGGTCTATGCCCACGATGGTGCCAGTGGGCACATCGAGCAGCAGGAGAGAGACCCCGGAGGTCGCCGCGGCGCGGGCTTGGTCCGGCGAGAGCGAGACCGAGTAAGGAAGAGGAGGAGGGGGCTGAGGAGGTTGATGAGACGGAGCTGATGATGGCGATGATGTTTGCATCTCCGCGGCTTAGCTTTGCTGTTTTTGATTCGTCCTCTCTTCGCGACGAGAGCGTGGAGGAGATCGAGCTCTATACCTTGGGCGGAAAGAGAAACGCAAACGCGGGCGGAAAAAGACGCCGTTGTTCAAGCCATCCCGCTTCTCTCTCTTTTTCTCTTGAGCTAGAGCCCGAGTTTTTTTTTTTGACGTCGAACTGTTTTCTGGGCAGAAGAAGGTTCATTTTTTTGGGAAGCTGTACTCTTCGCGTTAGTAATCGAAAGGCGAACCACCCTTCTCTCGTCCGCACCTCTCTTAAAGGCTTCTCTCTCCTTCTTCAGCTCCGCTCGCAAAGAAACAGGGCCAGCGATGTCTCCTCCACCTGCCGGAGGAGGAGGCTCGGGGCCCTCGGCCTTCTCCAACTCCTCCTCGCAGACGCCGCGCTCGACCATCGACAACGGCGGCAGAGGCGCTGCGAGGGGCGATGACAACGTCGACAACTCGATGAACTACTCTGCCGCCTCGGCCGCCGCGGCGACGCTGACGCCCTACACCGCCGCGCGCGCCAGCTTCGACACGGGAGCGGCGAGAAGGGCCGGCACGTCGCCGCGTAGGAACTTCACGGTGGACTGCCTGGCGGACATTGACGACGACGACGAGGGAGGAAGCGGAGGTGGAGGTGGAGGAGCAGCGGCCACGGCGGCGACGACGAACGACGTCGAGAATCCCGCGCCGCCGCCATCAAAAGACCGCCTGATGGAGGACGTCCCGCCGGAGAGCCGCATCGTGCTCGAGTTCCGCGACCTCAGCTGCTTCGTGCCCAGGCTGTTCCCCGCGTCCTCTGGTGGCGGAAAGGCGAAAGGAAACAGCGGAGGCTCCGGCGGCGCCGGGGCAGGAGGAGACCTGATTCGCTCGGCGACGGTGCTCGGCCGCAGCCTGACCTCGAGGAGGAGGAGGCGACACGAAAACGGAAACGGAGGCGAGGGAGGAGCAGGAGGAGGCAGCGAGTCCGTGGTTGCTGGCGCTGGTTCGACCGTCAAGGGCGGAGATAGCGTCTCTGCGCCGCCGTCTTCTTCTTCGAAACCGATGCGGCAGGTGAGTGGAGGAAGAAGGAGCAAGGTGGAGGGAGGGAAGAGAGAAAGAGAAAAGGAAAAAAAAACTCAACCTCTCTCTCGACCTTTCTCTTTCAAAAAAAAAACCTTTTTCTCTTTAGGTCCTCTTCAACATCACCGGCTGCTGCCTTCCGGGCGAGGTCCTGGCCCTCATGGGACCCTCGGGCTCGGGCAAGACCTCCTTGCTGTCGATCCTCGGTGGACGGACCCCGAAAGGAGCCACCATCTCCTCGGGCGACGGTGGCGGCGTCCTGTTCAACGGCGAGCCGCTGACCAAGAGGGCCAAGCGCCAGCTGGGGTTCGTGCTGCAGGACGACCTGCTCTACGAGTCGCTGACCGTCTACGAGACGCTGTACTTCGCCGCGATGCTCCGCCTTCCCAAAACGATGACGACGCCCCAGAAGAAGGCGCGCGTCGACGAGGTCATTGCCGCGCTGGGGTTGTCGAAATGCCGAGACACCATCATCGGAGGCTTCTTCCGCCGCGGCGTCTCTGGTGGCGAGAGGAAGCGCGTCTCTGTCGGGCACGAGCTCCTCATCAACCCTTCTGTGCTTTTGCTAGATGAGCCCACCTCGGGACTCGACTCGACCACGGCGATGAGGCTGGTGACGACGCTGCGCTCCCTGGCGGCGGGCGGCCGAGCGGTCGCGACGACGATCCACCAGCCGAGCTCGCGCCTGTTCCAGCTGCTCGACAAGCTATTGCTTTTATCTGAAGGCCACGCCATCTACTACGGCAGGGCCTCGCTGGCTGCGGACTGGTTCGCCCGGTTAGGATATAAAATGCCCTACGGCGTCAACGCCGCGGATTTCTTGTTGGACGTGGCGTCGGGCGACGTCGTCGCTTCGAGCGGAGAAGAAGGAGAAAACGGGAACAAGCCCTCTTCCACTTCCACTACCGCTTCTCCTCCTCTCTCCGGAGAGGCCTCCCGCGTCTACCTCATCGACGCCTACGAGCGCTTCGCGGCCCTGCACGGCCACCGCCACGACGGCTTCGCCGCGTCTGTCGACGTCGGCGAGAGAGGAGGAGATGGAGAGAACGGGAACGGAAACGGAAACGGGAGCCTGGGCTACGAGGCGATGATGAAGGCCGCGGCCGAGGCGAGGAGGAGGAGCTTGTCTTCTTCTCTGTCGTCCAACCCGCTGGCCGTGGGCACGATGGAGGCCGTGGACCTGGACGGGAGCAGCCGCTCGATCGTCGCGGCGCCTGCTGCTGCGAATGCGAACGGAAACGGAAACGCCAACGGCGACGCAACAGCAGCTTCGTCGTCGCTCGCCAAGGTCAAGGCAGCACGCACCGCGGCGGCCTCTCTGTCTGGCACCAAAGAGCGCAAGGCGGACCGCTGGGGCGCCTCCTACTGGACGCAGATCTCCGTGCTCTTCGCCCGCGCCGTCAAGACGCGCAGGTTCGAGACGCTGTCGCTGCAGGATTTCTTGCAGTTCATCGTCGTCGGCCTGCTGTCGGGCCTCTTCTGGTGGCAGATCGGGCGCAACAAGACCGTAGCCGCCGCAGCCAACGCCAACGGCCTTCTCTTCTTCGAGATGCTCTTCCTGTCGTTCAGGTCCATGTTCGCCGCGCTCTTCACCTTCCCCAACGAGTACAAGATGATGCTCAAGGAGCGCGCCAGCGGGATGTACAGGCTCTCTGCCTTTTATTTTGCCCGCTCGGCGTCAGACATCCCGATGGAGGTGACGGTGCCGAGCGTCTTTATCGTCATCATCTACTTCATGGCCGGTCTGAGGCTGGAGGCTTGGGCTTTCTTCGCCAACTGGGCCGCGGTGATGCTGGTGCTGCTGGTGGCGCAGTCGTTCGGGTTGTTGATCGGTACGAGTTGGTTGTTGGAGGTGGAGTTGGAGGTGGAAAGGTTGGGGAGGAGAAGGGTTGAGGTTTTCTGGGGTTGAGGTCGAGCGAAAAAGTTCAAAAAAAAAAACTAACTTTCTTCCTTCCTTTCTCTTTCTCTTTCTCTCTCTCTTCTCCCCCCTCCACCTCCCCCACCCCCCATCTCTCTACAGGCGCCACCGTCATGGTCCCCAAGACGGCCCAGACCATCACCTCGGTCATCATGCTGACGATGATGCTCGTCGGAGGCTTCTACGTCACCAACATCCCCGCCTGGATCGCCTGGCTGAAATATCTGAGTTTCATCTACTACGGCTACAACCTGCTGCTCAAGATCGAGTATTCTGGTGTGACCCTGTACAGCTGCAGGTCGAGTGACGGCTCCGCTACTGCCGGTGGTCCCGCCGGCGTCGTGGTGAAGAACCCGGAGAGGGACCCCGTGAATTGCGTGCCAGTGCCTCCCGGGGGACTGCAGCAGATTCTGCACCTGCAGGAGAACACCGAGACCTGGGCCTGGGAGGCGATCGCGCTGCTGGGGTGGCTGGTGGTGTTCCGGTACGCGATCTACTGGGCGCTGAGGAGGAAGACGAGCTCGACGGCGAGGAAGTGATGAAGTTGAAAGAAGAGTTGACGATGATGATGAGAGAGAGAGAGAGAGTTTATTTTTATTTTCTTCTATCCCCCTCCCCTGTCCCCACCCCGCCCCTCATTGCTGCTGCTGCCTGCCAGCAGCAACAGCAACAGAAAGACGAAGAGAACAACAACGAACAACTACAACAACGATTCGTGAAGAAAGTGGGCTCTCGATTCTGAAGCCCCTCCTTTCTCGCTTTTATTTTCTTGCTAGTGTTCAAAAATAAAAATTTACAAATGAAAAAGTACACAATTTTCAATTCTTCAACAACAACTCCCTGGCCTCGCTGAGCACGTCGCTCCAGAGCGCGGCGCCGTCGGCTGCGGACGGGAGCTCCTTCTTGCGCCAAGAGGGGGCGAGTGAGAGGAGGTTGCCTTCTTCGTCGTCGCTACTGCTGCTGCTATTGCTGCTCTTGTTCGTCTTCGTCTCCGTCTGCTGCTGCTGCTTCTCGCCGCTCTTTCTCTGCCTCGCTGCTGCTCCTCCTCCGCCTCCGCCTCCTCTCGCTCTCCCCCGAACGCCGCTGTTATCGAAATCGCCGGCCACGAAAGTCCTCACCCCTTTATAAGAGGCGTACCTCAGGAACCCGGAGAAGTAGTTGTCTGCCGAGCAAAAGACCAAACCCGAGAGGCCTTGTTCTTCTTTTTCTCCTCCTCCACTACCACTTCTTCGCGGAAGCAGCGCCTCCGCAGCACAGGAAACCACCATCGCGTCGGCCGCGTTCCTCGTGGAAGGCACCGTGACCAGAGACACGCCGGCGGACGACAGCGAGCGAGAGAGTCCCGGCCTCTGCCGGACCGTGGCTTCGTTCGCAAACGCGGCAGCCCGGACGCTGAAGCGAGGAGGAGGAGAAGAAGAAGAAATGCCAACGCCGCTCCCACTTCCATCACCGCTTACGCTCAGGAGCTCCGTCATCTTCCGCGTCAGCACGCTGACCACCGCCGAGGTGATGTCGGGGGACTCGCGCGAAGGGATCGGCGCGTTGTCGAGGTCGAACAGGATCAGGATCGGTTTTGATGACGGAGGCGTTGAGGTCGAGCCGGTTGAAGAAGAGGTGGAGGTCGAAGAAGAGGTTGAAGAAATCGACGCCGCTCGCTGAGCAGATTTGTTCTGTTCCTGCCGCCTCCTCGACAGCGCCACGGGAGGAGCCGTTCTCGTGCTCGATGTCGAAGCTCCACGAAGCGCCCATGCGGGCGCCATCGCAGTAAGCGGAGCTTCCGCTGGCGAGCTAGAAACAAGGCGCGATGGCGTTCCTTTGAGTTTTCTTTTTCCTTCTTCGAAATGTGGTGGAATTTCTCTCTCATTTTTCGTTCGTTGACCACGCCGCACCCGCCGAATTCTTCCGTCCTCCGACGCTCGCAAATGCCCATCGCTTCTTCTTCCCGGCTCGCCGCGCGGGCTCCGGGCGGCTTCACGCCGGTACGCTGCCAACAGTGCTCGGCCCCTGTCGCCTCTCGCACTCCTCGCTCGCACAAGCACAACCAGAATAAGACTCGGAATGAGGTGCCGATTCAGTCGTCGTCGATCGTCGTCGCCGAGGAGCGACGACGACGCTTCCGGAGTGGCGGCGTCGCGGTCTCCGCCTCTTCGACCTCTTCTTCGAGTTCTTCCACCTCCACTTCCACGTCCAGCAGCAGCAGCGACGCCGATTACCTCTCCCTGAAAGGGATCCAGGTCTACCCGGCCGCTGCCAAGGGTAAACAATCTTCCTCCGTCGACCTCCTCTCCCTCTTCAGGGCCTCACCCGAAGACAGGACGGCTTTGATTTTCTTGACGCACGGAGGGGACCTGGCCCCGCAGGAGCTAGTGCCGCGCCTGGCCAAGAAGCTGCCCGCCTTACGGGCGCAGGGCGTCAAGGTCTTGGTGTTCTTGATGGGAACGCCGGAGAACGCCGCCGCTTTCGCCAAAACCGTCGGGATGGGAGAGGAGGTCGAAGGGGGAGGAGCGGGAGGAGAAGCGTCTTCTTCTTCCGGTGGCGGTGGTGGCGCTCTGTTCTTCGCCGACCCGACGGCCTCGGCCTACGACGCGCTGGGCTTCTCGAAGGGCTTCGACCCGGAGCTACCCCTCGTCGGGAAAGGGGTGCTGTCGGGGTGGGTCAGGTAAGAGGAAAATTTACTTTTTTTTTCTTGGGTTTCGCTTCCCTCTTTCTTCTCTCTCCGAATCGCCTTCCACACTCATCTTCTCATCTTCCTTTTTCTTCTTCTCTTTTCTTCTTCCCTTCAACATCCCCACCACCACCATCATCATCTACTATCAGGACCGGCCTCATGCTCGCCGGCCTGGGCTCCCCGGGCACGATGCAGGAGGTCGCACGGGGCTACCTCGGAGACCGCTCCGCGCCGCCTGTTTTCGAGAAGGCGGGCCCCTTCGACATTTTGGGAAAGGACTACCAGCGTCCCATGGAACTCGCTACTTTGCGTTTGAATTCGATGGTCACCGTGCTGAGCCGGTGGAAGGACCTGGCCCCTCCCGACCATTCGCTGCTTCCGAGGCTGGGAGGGGCGATCGTCATGCGAGGGAGGAGGACCGTCTTCAGGCACGACGACAGCGGGATTTTGAAGTACTGCGACCTGGACGCGCTGGTCAAAGCTGCTTCCGACGAGAGGGCGCTGCCTGAAGGGAGGGAGTAGAGAGAGAGAGAGAGAGAGAGAGAGAGAGAGAGAGAGAGAGAGAGAGAGAGAGAGAGAGAGAGAGAGAGAGAGAGAGAGAGTGTGAGAGAGAGAGACGAAAGATTTCTTGCAAAAAAAATAAGATAAAAAAATTACATTTTTTCCTTTAAAAAACTTTTTCACCCGCGCCTCTGCCTCAGCCCCGAAGGAGAACCCGCTGGGAGCTGCTGCTGCCTCGGAGACAGACGAGGAGGAGAAGCGACGGCAGCGTTGTTTCCTCCTCCACCACCACCGCCACCGCCGAGGAGCTCCTCGTACTCTTCGGGGTCGATCTTCATCCTCGGCAGCGCAAAGACCGCAAAGGCCACGAAGCCTATCAGCATGCCGTAAGGGGTCTTCAGGAAAGCGACAAGGTTGAAGGGCTGCGGGGTCTCGAAGAAGGTGGTCCTCGCGGTGGGGCGGAGGACCAGCAGGGGGACGGAGGTCTTTCCCTTGGTCTTCATCCTCTCGAGCGGCAGCGGCACCGCGGTCGAGGTCGCCGTCGGGTCTCTCGGGGCGGTGACGGTCCCTCCTCCTCCGCCGAAACCTCCGCCTCCTCCGTTTCCGTTCCCGGGGCCCACGACGGAGGCAGCGACGTCCGCCAGCGGGGCCACCAGCCACGCGCGGAAGGGAGCGCTGTCTTCTCCTCCTTCTTGTTCGTTTTCCTCCTTGACCTCGACCAGAACGCGCGGAAACACCAGCGCGGGGGAAGAGACGTCGAGCGAGAAGGACCTCCCTCGGGGGACGCCGTGGAAGGTGAAGAGCCCAGCGCCCCCTGCTCCGTCGGCAGCAGAAGCAGCTCGGGGCCAGGTCGTGAGGAGCTTGGGGCTGCTGCTGCTGCTGCTGTCGTCTCCGTCCAGTGGGGTGAGGCGGAGCTCGAGCGAGGCCGGGTCGGCGACGGCCGGGTCTGAGAAGAAGGAGAAAAGAAAAGAGGAAGAGAAGAAAAAGAAAAGTTGAGCGATCGATCATTTTGATGGTTCTTTTTTGAAGCCTTCCTTTCAGCGCCTTCCACGCCCTCTAGCCCCAATCTCACCTGGCCAGGCAATGGCGCCCGTCACGGAGGCCGTGCCCGCGGCGAGTGCGGGCTGAAGCGAAGCCGCCGCGGCGAGAGAGAAGAGGGAAATCAGAGTGACATGATCGATCGCCATTCGTCGCCGTCGTTGCCGGTGAGGCTCCTTCAAGCCTGTTGTCGTCCGCGCCATTCTACTTTTTGGAGGCGCACGCGCCCGTGCTTCAAGAAGGAAAGGAGGAGAGTAGTCTCGAAAAGAGGAGGGGGGACGCCTGTGCGTTCTCTCGGGAAAAGCTGAGAAGTTGAGAAGCTGAGAAGCGGAGAAGCAGAGAGAGCGAGAAGAGGAAAGTGAGCGAGAGAGAGAGCGAGAGAGAGCGGCGTCGAAGAAGAGAGAGAGAAAAACTCTCTCTCCTTCACTTTTACTCAACTTCTTCCGACTCCCTTTCTCCACTCCACTCGCCAAGCAACTATGATCCGCCTCCTGTTCCTGCTCGCCGCCGCGGCCTTGCTGCTTCTTTCCTTGCAGGTAGGGAATGGAAATCCAGCAGCGGAGAGAGAGAGAGAGAGAGAGAGAGGCTGGCAGATGAACGCTCTTCAATTGCTTTTTTTTTTTTCACTAGGCATTGCCTCGCCTCCTTTCTCTGCGCTCTTTTGCGGCCCTCGCGTCGAGCATTTGAGCCATTCAGAGCATGGCAGCGATATGGGAGCTCACGTCAATACTCAAATAAACTCAAAACCAAAACCAAAAACAGCTCGCCGACGCCGCCGCCTCCCCGTCTTCTTCTTCTTCCTCTTCAGTTACAACGAGCGGCATCGTCGGCGGCGCCGAAAAAAAGAAGCACGCGCCCTCGCTGCTGGCGAAGCAAAGCAAGCTCTATCTGCCTTCTCTGTGCAACGGAGCCACAAAAGACTGCTGGAAGGCTCAGTTGAAGGTAAAAATTAGAAGGATAGAGAGGGGAGGAGGGGCGTAGGCGAGAGAAGAGATAATGAGGAGAGAGAGGCAATTGGGGGAATTGAGCAAACCGCCGCCGCTGCTGCCGCCCGCGTCTTCGCCGTCTTCGCCGTCGTTTTGTTGTTCCCCCCTCCAGCAGGCACGCGCTCGCCAGAAGAGAGGAGGGGCTCGCCCACGTTCAAAGCTTTCGTTCTCTCTCGTCTCCTCACATAGCACGGATGAATTTGCTCCTTGATAAAACACACTCGCAAACACACGAAACAGTCCCGGCGGAGCCTCTCTCAGGCTGCTGCTCCTGTCGTTGCTTCCGCTGCTGCTGCTACTCCCGTTGTTGCTCCTGTCACTGCTGCTTTGGCGACGACGTCGACGACCGCAGCACCCGTTGCTGCTCCCGTCCCTCTCACGGCAGGGGAAGCCACCCCCTCCCTGACCGCGGCGGAGATCAACGCGCTGCAGCAAGAGGTCGCAGCGACAGCAGCGGCAGCAGTGGCGACGGAAGCATCAACAGCAGCAACCGCCTCTGCTCCCGTCGTGCCCCCGGCCGCGCCGCTCGCGACGACCTCTGCCGAAGCCGCGGCAGCCGCCTCCGCCTCCGCGACCATGACCCCGGCCGCAGCTCCCACCGCAGCCAAAACCTCTTCTTCTTCAAATGCCTACCCCGTCGGGACCGGCAAGGCAGCCCCTCCCGCGCCCGCTCTCTTCTCGACGGCCGAGCCCAACAGGGGGTTTGCCGCCGGAGTCAAGTCGGGGCTGACGGAGCTGCTGCACGGGAGGGCAGGGGAGCACGCCGCCGAGGACGCCGCCGCCGCTGCGAGCAGGATCGCGGCGGCGCTGGCCCTGCCGAAGCTGCCGTTTTGATGAGAGAAGGAAGTGTGGGGAGAGAGGGAGAGAGAGAGTTGGTTTCTTCCTTTCCGCGTTTGCCTTTGTAATTTTTTTCTTCCTTCCCAGTTCTTTTTTGCCCTTCATTTTTTCCCTTTTTCGCTCGATGGCCGAGCTCAATCATAATCGAAACACCTTCCTCACCGACGATTCTCCTTGAAAGCGAAAACGGGTCAACAAGCCATTAGCCCCATCGTGTTCAGCGCTTCTTCAGCTGATGGAGCCCGGAGCCATGGGCGTGGATGACGGTAAAGAGAAGGAGGGAAAGAGACGACGAGAGGGATGAGAAAATCGGCGGGCAAAGAGAGAGAGAAGAGAAAAAAAGGTTCTCAACCTCGTGTTCTTTCTTTTTCTTTGACCTCGAAACGACAGGTCGAAACCTCCACCTGCGCCAGGCAGCAGCAGCAGCGGCAGCGGCTGCCCAGGCGAACAACAACGAACAAGCGACCCCCTTCTCCGCCGCTGCTCGGCCTTCGGCTGCCGGCCCAGAACAACAGCCTCTCCTCTTCGAGGCAGCAGCCTCGACCTCTTCTGCTGCTGCTCCTCCTCCTCTTCCTCCTCCTTCCATCAGCACCCCCTCTTCAACAGCAGCTTTCGCCTCCGCCATCTCCCGCAACCCCGTGGTCACCTTCATCGCCGCCAAGCTCCACCTGGATCCCACCCCGGACCTCTTCGCGATCGCCCTGGCTTATTTCGTGCAGGGAGTCAAAATGCAGGTGATGCTCGCAGAGTCGTTTTTCCTCAAGGACATTTTAAAAGTTTCGCCGGCCTCTGCGGCGGCAGCCCTGTCGATCGCCCACGTCCCCTGGGTCTGCAAGCCGCTCTACGGCTTCGTTTCCGACTCTTTCCCGCTGTTCGGAGGGGAGAAGAGGAGGCCCTACCTTGTCGGGTGCGGGTTAGTGGGGGCCATGGCCTTTGCTGCGCTCTCTGTGACCCCTTCGACGAGCTACGCCCTCGCCGTCCTCTGGATGACGCTGTCGGAGCTCGCCATCGCCTTCTCCGACGTGGTGGTGGACGCCCTGGTCGTGGAGCGGGCCCGAGGGGAGTCGCAAGCCACTTCTGGCAGCTTGCAGAGCCTATGCTGGGGAGCGCAGAGCGTCGGGTCGATGTCGACGGCGTGGGTCGCGGGAGCGTTGGTCGGGCTTGTTGGACCCAGGCCGGTCTTCGCGCTCATGGCGTGCTTCCCGCTGCTGATCGGCGTGGCGGCGCTGTTCATCGACGAGAGGAAGCTGGCAGCAGCAGCAGCAGCAGCAGCAGCGGGAACCGCAACAACAGGAGCAACAACAGCTTCAACCTCAACCTCGACAACAACAACTCCAACTCCAACCTCGTCCAAGCTCTCCGTCGTCTGGGCGCAGGCGCGCACCCTCCTCTCCGCCCTGCGCCACCCTGCCGTCTTCGGGCCCGCGGCCTTCATCTTCTGCTACGGCGCCCCGCCCCGTGCCGGCTCGGCCATGTTCTACTTCTACACCAACGAGCTCCGTTTCTCTCCCGAATTCATTGGGAGGATCAACCTGCTCGACGGCGCCGCGCAGCTCGCCGGCGTCGCACTGTTCAACGCCAAACTGAAAGGAGTGCCTCTGCGGAAGGTCTTCCTGTGGGTCATCGTGGTCGGCGCAGCGGCCTCGTGCACGCAGCTGCTGCTGGTGACGAGGGCCAATGTCAAACTGGGGATCCCGGACAAGCTCTTTGTCGCGTTCGACAGTGTCTTGCTGACGGGCCTGGGACGCGTGGCGTTGATGCCAGTGCTGGTGCTGGCGGCGAGGCTGTGCCCTCCCGGGGTGGAGGCGACGCTCTACGCGGCGCTGATGAGCCTGAGCAACGCCGGTGGGGGGGTCGGTGAGTTTTTGGTTTTTGCGGGAGAGGTTTTTTTTCTTGAGTTTTTGGCATTTTTCCCGTCGCTCTTTTTTCTTCTCACTCTTCTCTCTTTTTCTTTCTCTCTCTCTCTCTCCCGACTAAAACCACAGGCGAGGCGGCCGGCGCGGCCCTCACCGCCTTCTTAGGCGTCACAGCGACAGACTTCACTAGGCTCCCCTTTCTGGTCCTGATCTGCGCCGTGGCCTCTGTCGGGCCCGTGTTGCTGCTGCCGCTCGTCGGTAGAAGCACAAGTGGCGGGGAGGAACAACAGCAACAACAGGAGACGAAGAGGAAGAACAGCGCCAACGGAGACCCGCGTTCTTCGGAGCTGGTGCCTCTCAAGAGTGACGCTGCTGGGGACAGCGCCGTCTAGTTATAGAGTAGATATTGTAAAGAAGAATCGAAAGCACTGCAGGAAAACTTGTTGATTTTTTTTTCGAAGAGGTCGAGGTCGAGGTCGAGTTTTTTTTTTTCGACGACGACGGCGACGTCGATTCACTCTTTTCTTTCTCTCTTCTTCGCTCGCCTTCTTCTCGCCGACGGCTGCACAGCTCGCTCTCTACTTGCTGCTGTCAGCCAGCGCGCGCGCGCCCTCTCTCTCTCTCTCTCTCTCCTCGTGACCCCCTCGGCTGCACGCGACACTCGCGGAAAGAGAGAAGCAGCAGGACGCAGCAAAAGAGCATTTGGTCTCGCAATCCAAATCGCCGTCCCCTCTTTCTCTCCTTCTCTTTTGAGCCTCTCTTTCTCGCTTCGGTTCTCTTGCTTCTCACTCGCTCGCTCAGCACAAGCGCGCGATGGACCTCATCGCGCAGTACGGGTGAGTGGGATTGGAGAAGAGGTTGAAGAGGGAAGTGAAAGAAAGAGAATCGTCGACGTCAACGGCTTGATCTTTTGCTCACTTTTTTTTGCCTTTTCTCTTGTTCAACCTCAAAACCTCTCAGCGCCGGCGCCGGCAGCAGCAGCGACGACGAAGGAGCAGCAGCAGCAGCAGCAGGAGCAGAACAGTACCGCCCCCTCGCGGTGCCCTCCGCGGCCCCCGAAGTCGACACGCGGGGCCTCACGCTCGTCGGCGAACAAGCAAACCAAAACCAACAACTCTCCGTCGTCGCCCCCTCTGCAGCAACAGCCTCCTCGGGCCGCCTCCTGCAGCCGGGGGCCAGGAAGGCCTACGTCAACCTGCCCCTGGCCCAGATGCACGCCCCGCTCGTCGGGCCCACCCGCAACGGAGGCACCCTGGCGGCAGCGGGCGGAACAAATCCGCATCAAAATTTCAACTCGAGGTCGGGCCACGTCGAGGACGTCGGCGTCGCCGACTTCCACTTTGACGACCAGATCGCTACTTTCGACAACAAGGGCTGGGCCGCAGACGCTGGTGGGAGGGGGGGCATCGTCGGGGACGCGAGGAAGTTTGCAGAGTCTGGCGGGGTGACTGCGATGGTGAGTGGTGGAGGTGGGAAGAAGAGGAGAGGCGGCAAGAAGAACAAGAAGAAGAACGATGCCTCTGCCGCCGACGAAGAAGATTCCGAAGAAGACCCGGATGCCGCCTGGGCCCCCAAACAGCGCAGGCCCTGGATGGGCAAGGAGGTGAAGTCCGCCAAGCCGACCGCCGAGCAGGTGGCCTGGCTCAAAAAGGGCGGGTTCATCGAGGAGGAGGAAGGAGAGGAAGGTGGAGAAGGCGGAGGTCAAGAAGGAGCCGCTGCTGCTGCTGCTGCCTCCGATTCGACGCCGCTCGTCACCACCTCTACCGCGGCCCCGGTTCCCGCTTCTGCCATCGGTTTTTCGCAGTTTCACCCGAAGGCTTCGCAGCAGAGCGACGCGCTGGGTCGCTCCTGGGCCTGCGCCCCGCAGCGGGCAGCGAGGCGCGGCGCCCCGGAGAAATGCCAGGCTCCTCGGAGGCTCGCCAAATCGATTCCCGGAGCTCACTCTGGGAAGGGCGTCGCCGCCGTTCGCTACTTCCCCAAGACCGGGCACCTGCTGCTCTCTGCCGGGCTTGACGGCAAGGCCAAGATCTGGGACACGGGCTCGAGCGACGCGGCGGACAGGTTTGTAGGCGGTGGTGGTGGAGGTGAAGAGTTTAGCTACCGCTGCTGGAGGTCTTACTCTCCCGGCGTTGGGTCGACGACAGGTTCGAAATCGTCTTCTTCTTCTTCTTCGAGTGCTGCCGCCAAGGGCCTCCGCGACGCCAACTTCGACTCCGTCGACGGCCTGACCTTTGCCACCGCCTCCTACGACAAGCACGTCAAGGTCTGGGACACGGAGACAGGCAGGGTCTCCGCGGTGCTGGGCAACGGGAAGGGGATGTTTTATTGCGTCACTTACCATCCCGGAGGTGGTGGAAATGATGATAATCAAGACAATTCTTCTTCTTCGATGGGCAAACACGTCATCCTGGCAGGCTGCTCCGACAAGAAGATCTACCAGTTCGACACCAGATCCGGGGACGTGGTCCAAGAATACGACTACCACTTGGGAGCGGTCAACACGGTCACTTTCTTCGATTCGGGGAAACGCTTTGCGTCGACCTCGGACGACAAGACGATCCGGGTCTGGGAGTTTGGGATCCCGGTCCAGACCCGCGTCTTGGCTGATCCAGAGATGCACGCCGTGCCCGCAGCGACCTCGCACCCCTTGGAGCCTTACATCGCGATGCAGTCGATGGACAACAGGGTGCTGACCTACTCTACGCGGGACAAGTTCCGAGCGAACAACAAGAAAACCTTTTCGGGTCACACCGTCGCGGGGTATGCCTGCAGGCCTTGCTTTAGTCCCGACGGGAGGTTTATCGCTTCCGGGGACGGGCAAGGGAAATGCTTCGTGTGGGACTGGGGGTCGACGAGGGTCTCTCGGAGCTTCCAGGCGCACGAGCCCGGGACGGTGTGCATCGACGTGGCGTGGCACCCGCTGGAGGAGAGCCGCATCGCGACTGCGGGGTGGGACGGGAGCGTCCGGTTTTGGGAGTGATAAAGAAGTTTTTTTTTTCTGTTTCTTTCTGTTTTTTTTATAGAGCGCATTCGATTGCTCTCTATCTGTAAAAAGTAAATGAAAAGACTCTGCTGGTTGTTTTTTCGCGCGTGTTTAGAAAGAGGAAAAAAGAGCGCACATGTGGTGGGTCGAGAGGTTTAAGTTTTTCCAAAAAAAAGAAAAGAAAAAAACCCGACTCTCGAAAACAGTTTTTCTTCTCTTTTCACTCGTTTCTATCTGGGCTTGACAAATTTTACACGCCGACCTTCCCCGCCGTTTTGAGCTACAACTGGAAGAAGAAAGAAAAAACCAGAATCTACAATCGCGCCGAATAATGTTGTACACGCGTTTTTTTTTTTTTGAAAAAAAAGAATTCGAGATAAAAAAAATCAAAGCCCCCTTACCTCAAGAAGGCAGAATCGCCGCCAGCAGCTCCGACAAGTGGGCGACCACGCTCGAGGAGAGCATATCCCCTGCGTCTCCGCCGGCGAGGAAGCCCTCGAAGGCCGTGGAGATCGCCGCCGCCGAAGAGGTCGCGGAGGTTGCGAAGGACGACGACGAAGAAGACGAAGCAGCACCAGCAGCGGCTGCGACTTCCGCTGCTCCCTCGCTCGCTGCCCTCCTCCACCCTTCGAGGTCTTCGGCGAGCCTCCCGACCTCGACGGCGACGGACGCCGTGGTGAGAGCAGTCAGGGATGCTCTTCCACCGGGGAGCAAAGGGGGAGAGAAGGAAGACGAAGCGGCAGCGGGGGAGAGCATCTGCTGCCGCTTGGGCAACTTTGTCGTCGCTTGAACAACCCCACCTGCTTCTTTCTCCTTCTCCTGCTGCTCCCGGAGCTTCCAGGCCATCAGCGGGGGCAGCACGCCGTAAAGGGCGGTCATGCCGTATCTGGTGAGTTGAAAAGAGAGAGAGAGAGAGAGAGAGAGAGAGAGAGAGGAGAGAAAAAAGTGAGCTCGACTTTCAAAGGAAAAGCGCGAGAAAGAGAGAGAAAAAAAAATGAATGGAAACAAAAGACTCCTCTCTCTCTTTCTCTCTTACCCTCCGACGGCGTTCAAAACCCCGAAGAACGAGCCCGGATTGGCCAGCGAGGCCGCGAGCGGCGGGCCCAACACCAGAGCAAACGCCGCGACGCGGATCGCCGTCGTCGTTGCCGCCGTTTTGGTCAGAGCCAGGAGTGCTGCTTCTTCTGCTTCCTCTTCCTCTTCCGACGACGAGTCGTCTTCGGAGAACGAGGCCAGCGTCGTCGAGAGGACGCGAAGGATCGGGTCGAAAGGTGGCAGAATAGACTTTGCCGCTTTCGCCTTTTTGGCCTTTGCCGCTTTTGCTGCAGCTGCTTCCTTGACTTTGACCTTTTCCTCCTCTTCCCCTTTGACGGCGCCCGCCGCGGCAACGAGGCCCCTGATCTCGGCCGTCAGCGTCGACGACAGGCCCAGCGCCGTGCCCAGGCACGAGGTTACGATCGCCAGCAGCGAGAAGGCGCCCACGGCCGCGGCGACGGCGCCCCCGCCCGAGGAGGTGAGCGCGGCGAGCGGGTCGACAAAGGCCGAAGAAGAGGAGGAAGAGAGAGCTTCATTGAGGCCGCTGTTGTTGGCGGCGGCGGCGCTCGCTCCTCCTCCGACGAGCGCCAGGGCGACGGCGACCCACTGCGTTTTTTTTGTTTGTGATTCGGTTTCGTTCGTTTTTTTCAGAGAGGGTTTCAGAGAGATGAGCAAGAAAAAGAAGAGGGGTAGAAGAAAGGGAAGAAGAAGAACAGGGTGGAAGAGAGAAGAAGAACAGGGTGGAAGAGAGAAGAAGAAACACCTCACCAGAATGAACATCCCGAGCGGCGCGACCGACCCGACCACGAGCGCGGTCCTGACTTTGGCCGCGTCGCCTCGCAGCTGCGCGCACACGACGGGGACGAGATCATGGTAGACCAGCGACAGCAGGATCACCGGGATCGCGGCAGGGGCGGCCCCGGTGTCGGAGGCGCCGCTCTCTGTCAGTAAACCCCAGTCGGCCTGCGCGCCGCCGACGGCGACGATCACCGCATAAGCCAGCAGCAGAGAGAACGTCATGGCCTTGTTGGCGCCGTCGACCGCCGCGGTGCCGCCGAACAAGGTCAGGCCCATCGCCGCCGTGAAGAGGGCGGCGCCCGTACCCGGGGAGATGACAGGAACAGCAGTGGAAGAGGCAGCAGCAGAGGCAACATCACTCGACAGCAAGAGCGGGTCGAGCGCCGACGAGACCAGCTCCCCTGCTTTCGAGATGTACGCGACCATCAACGAGTAGCTCAGCGCCAGGTAGGCTGCCGAGACGAAGTGGCCCCCGCGCTCGCCGAGCGTCTCTTTCGCCATCTCGCGGAGCGTGACGATGGCGTCCTCCTCGGAGGAGTCTTCAACTTCAAAGTCGATTTCGTCACTTCCACCACCACCACCACCACCACCAGCACCACCACCACCTCTCCTCTTCCTCCTCCTCCTCCCCCCTCGCTCCTTCTTCCTGGCGCCCAGCAGCGCCAGGTTCACCTCGGCGATCAGCAGCGCCTCGGCCGTGAGCAGGGCCCAGACGCCCACGAGCGCGGTCGCCGAGGGGGCGAACCCGGCAGGGGCGCTGACCGCCGGCAGCGCCAGCACGCCGGCGCCGACCGACGAGCCGACGATGAGCGCGACCGCAGAGAGGACCGAGTTTGAAGAAGACGAGGAGGAAGGAGAAGGGGATGAGGTTGACGAAGAAGCAGCAGCAGCTCTAGCAGCAGAAAGGAGAGAAGCAGCAGCACTTGAATCACCGTTATTCTCGTCTCCTCCTGCAGCTGCATCTCGCGGCCTCAGGTCCTCGAGCGAAGGGAGCAGGCGCTGCTTCCTGGACCGGGAGCGCGAGCGCCTCTTGTTCGTCGTCGTCGCCCTTTCGGTTTCATCGCCGCCGCTGCTCGAAGAAGATGAGGCTGCAGCTCGTCGATGCAAGGACCGCGACCGTTGGGAGGCTTCTCGAGGATCTCTTCCTTGGTAACTCCGAGGCACGGAAGCTACCTTTGCTGCGCTCCCGACGCGGGTATGAGCGAGCGGAGAGAGCACAGGGCGAGGCCGTGGAGGCGATGCCCCTGCAACACGAAGGGCGCCGCCGCGCCGCGACGACGAAGTCGACGTCGACGCCAATGTTCGCGCCGCTGGACTCTCCATCAGGCGCAGGGTCTGAGGGTTGTCTCGAATGCGCAGCGATAGCAGGACGGTCTTGAGAGGCCTGTGAGGGCGAAAGACTGGGAGAAAGAGCCCCGGAAAGAGGCTTAGTTCAGACGCCAAGATGTGGCAAGGGCGAGGGCTTTTTCTCTTTCTCCTTCTTTTCTTCTTTTCTCTTTCTTCGAGAGTTTGTGTTCCATTTTTTCCCTTCCCTGTTTCTCAAAAGCGAAAAAAAGAAGCAAGGTGCGCTCTCCTCTGTATTTTCGTCGTTCTCGTTCTGCGTCTCGTCCCAGCGCCGCGAACCCGAGAGCGTGCCTGTGTACGCTGCGCTGCTGTGCTGAAAGAGCGGAGAGAGAAAGCAAGGAAAGAAGGCATCAAGAGCGCGAGAGAGCGGTTGAAAAAAAAAGAAACAGCAATCACACCGCCGCCGCCACGGTCTCAGCTCTTCGTTTCTGTCGTTATGGGGGCTCGCAGCGCGCTCTTTTGCGCCTTTTATTGCGCATGGGGCCTCAAGAGCACAAGGAGGTTCCCAGCTCTGCAAAGAACTGTTCGATTTGATGAGCTTTTGCGGCAGAAAAGCGGCGCGGAATTCGGAAGCAAAAAAGAAGAAGGAAGAAGAAGGATCGATCGATCGATCGACCTCGACCTCTTCTTTGCGACCTCTTTGGCGTTTCTCGCGTTTCAACTCACCTCCCTCTCCCCATGCACTCTCCCCTCTTCCACAGCCCCAACCCACTCAAAAAGACCCGAAGAGACAGACAGGCAGACGGAAAGCAAATCAAACCGAAACACCATGCAGGGCCAGGACTGGAACCCGATCATCCTCAGCAAGAAGCGCCCGACGACCAAGGACGCGACGAGCTCCAAGGCCGTCAACGCCGCGCTGAGGTCCGGCGCCGCCGTGGAGACGGTCAAGAAGTTCACCGCCGGCACGAACAAGTCCGGCGCGGGCCCGCTGAAGGACGCGGCCAAGCTCGACAGGGAGACCGAGGAGCTGGCGCACGAGCGGTAAGAGTGGAGTTTTTTTCTTTCTTTGAGTTTTTTTCTCCCCTGTCGCGCGTTCTTCTCTCTCTCTTGCTCTCTCACGCAACTCCCAACAAACATCACCCCCCTCTCCCCCATCCCCCTTCTCTCTCTCAGCGTCCCCTCCGAGCTCAAGAAGCGCATCATGACCGCCAGGCTCGCGAAAGGGATGACGCAGGCGGCCCTCGCGCAGGCGATCAACGAGAAGCCGCAGATCGTGCAGGAGTACGAGTCGGGCAAGGCTATCCCGAGCCCGGCGATCCTGTCGAAGCTGTCGCGCATTCTGGGGGTCCCTCTGTCTGCGAAGAAGAAGTAGAGAAGTAGAGAAGAGGGAAGAAGAGAGAGGAGAGTTGGGGAAGACGGTGGTGGAAGAAGAAGAAGGGAAGAAGAAAAGAAGGGTCTCTCTCTTTCCCTCTCTCGCTTTTTCGTTTCTCTTTTCTTTTTGAATTTCATTTCTCCCCCTTCGAGCGCGCGCACTTGTAAATAGAAGAAACACCCGTAGGAGGAACGCGGTACAGGTCAAAGTGGCCAGGGCTGGCTGTCGAGAGAGATAGAGAGAAGAAAGACCTTTTGTCGCTCCCCCTTTCACATTTTCTTTTCCTTTCGTTTTTTTCGTTTCCAATGCTTCTCTCGATGGCGTCGCTGCCGCCCTCTCTCTCGCTAAACGCTCCGGCGTAAAAGAGAACAACACTCTACTTCTTTCTTCTTTTGCTCCCCTGGAGCCATGGGCGTCACGGGCCTCTGGCCGCTGCTGGAGCCCGTGGGAAGGAGGGTCAACATAGAGACGCTGGCCGGGAAAAAGGTGGCGATTGGTGAGGAATGTTTTTCGACGTCTAGCTTGTTGGTTTTTTTTTTTGCCTTCGCGTCATCTCTCTCCTCTCTTTCTTCTCGCGTTTTATGCGCCGCATGATATGGCTGTGTGTCTGTGAGAGAGCGGAGCATGCATGCGTAGATAGAGAACGAGAGAGAGAAGAACGAGAGAGTGCTTGCTCGAAAACGAATCCACTTTCCGCTCTCGCTCGACCTCCTTCTCCTTCTCTCTCTCTCACCTCTTCCACCTCTTCCACCTCTTCCACCCCAACCCACTCCTCTCCACAGACGCGTCCATCTGGGTCCACCAGTTCGTCAAGGCGATGCGCGACTCTAGGGGAGAGCCCATGCCAAACGCGCACCTGCTGGGATTCTTCAGGAGGGCGTGCCGGTGAGTTTTTTTGGAGAGAGTAGGGGACCTTTTCTTTGTTTGCTCCCTCTCAACCTCTTTCGTTTCTCCTTCTCACCCTTCTCCACTCTTCTCCTTCTCCTTCTCCTTCTCACTTTTCCACCAACCAACCAACCAACTAACTAACTAACTAACAGCCTGCTCTTCCACCGCATCAGGCCCGTCTTCGTCTTCGACGGCGCGACCCCCTTGCTCAAGCAGAGCACGCTCGCCAGGAGGCGCGCCAGGCGCGAGCGCGCGGACGTGCAGGTCAGGCAGGCCGCGGAGAGGATCCTGGTCGCGCAGCTGCGGAGGAGGGCGCTGGTGCAGGTGGCCGCGGAAGGTGGCGGTGGTGGTGGTGGTGGGGAAAACGGCGCGGGGCCCGGGCCGGGAACGCAGGCTGCCCTTGCTGCCGCTGCCTCTGCCTCTGCTGCCGCTGCTGCTGCTGTTTCGACCGCCAAGGCCCTTCCTCCTCCTGCTCCTCCTCCCGCTGCCGAGACGATCACCATCGACGACGACGAGGACGCGCAGCTGGCGGCGGCGATCGAGCTGAGCCTGATGCCCGCTGCTGCTGCTGGAGGAGGAGGAGCAGGAAGCGGAGGCGGAAGCGGCAAGGAACCAGCAGCGACGACGACGACGACGACGACGAAGCGACCTTCTTCCGATTCCGAGGACTCAGATTCCGACTCCAAAGACTCCGACTCTGACGACGGCTTCGACATCCTCGTCCCCAAGGACGGGGCCGTAGACCCAGAGGCCCTCTCTGCCTTACCACCCTCGGTCCAGCTCGAGGTGCTCCAGCGCGCGCGCGACGCCGCGGCGCTCGACAACCGCGAGCGCTTCGCGTCGGCCTCGGCCGCCGCGCCCGGGACCTTCTCGGACCTGCAGATGCGCGAGTACCTGAGGGCAAGCGCGCTGAGGGCCAGGCTGGAGACCGCAAGGGACGCGCTCAACGCCGCGGCGGCCGGGAACGCTGCGGAGGTTGGTGGAGGTGGTGGCGGGGGGGGTGTTGGAGGTGGTGGTGGATTTGGAGGTGGAGGACAAATCAGCAGCAACAACAACAACAGCCTTTTCCACGTAGGGGGCGCCCCCTCGAGGCGCATCGCCGCCGAGGCAGGGAGGGAGTACGTGCTCGCCCGCGTCGACGATGGCGATGGCGGAGGCGGAGGCGCGAGCGGAAGGCAAGCTGGCGCCGCTCAGCCGCCTCCGCCTCATTCTTCTTCCTCTTTTGGCCAGTTCCGCCGACAGCGGCAGCGCAAGGCGACCAATTCGGAGGACGTTTTCTCCGGGCTGGCGCCGCCGCCGCTCGGGGGAGGGGCGACAGGGGACGACGCCGCGACGACGGCTGCGGCGATGAGGCTCGGGGCTCCGGCTCCGGTGGCTCTCGCGGGCGGGAAGGGGAGCGGTGATAGTGGTGGTGGAAACGCCGCTGCTGCTGCTGCTGCTGCTGCTGCGGCGGCGGCGGCTGCTTCTGCTGCCGCGGCGAAAGAAGAAGAACGAGAGCAGAAAGTCGGCGCGCTCTCCGCGCCTCTCGACGTCAACATCAAGCTCCCGGACGGCTTGACCGCTGCCGATCTGGTTGCCGGTGGAGGAGGAAGAGGAGCCGGTTCTTCTTCTTCTTCGGATGAAGACGAAAAGAAGGAAGAGGAACAGGAAGAAGAGTGGGAGGACGTCAGAGGAGGCGACGGCGCGGAACACAACCAGTCTCAACCTCAGCAGCAGCAGCAGCAGCAGCACTGGCGCGAGCGCGCCCGCCAGCGCCAAAAGTACTGGTCGCTATCGCACGGCTTCCGCTTCGGGCGCAAGCTTGGGGATTGGAAGGAGGGCGACGACGGGGACGAGGGCGGCGCGGCGGGTGGAGAGAAGCAGCAGGAGCAGGAGCAGCGACGACAAGCTGTGGAGAAGAAGAAGCACGGCGACGACGACGGCGGCGGCGGCGGCGGCGGCGACGACGATGACCTCTTCGAAGAGCTCGACGGCCGACCCGGATTAGCAGCCGTTGGAGGCGCCAGCGGCGAGGGCGAGCAGCGAGACCTCCAGGCCGCGATCGCGGCGAGCCTAGTTGAGGCACAGGAGCGGAAGCTGCAGCAGCAGAAGCGGAGGGTCCTTGAGGAGGACGACAACGACGACGAAGGCGACGAAGAAGAGGAGGTGGTCGAGGTCGCGCGAGTGGTGGCAGCTGCTGCTCCGGCCGGGCCTTTTGCTCCTGCGCCCCCTTCTGCTCTGGCGCGCCCTTCTGCTCTGGCGCGCCCTTCTGCTCCTCTTCCTCTGCCTTCTTCTTCGTCCGACGTCGAGTTCGAGGACGTGATTGCTGCTGCTGATGGTGGCGGTGGTGGCGATGAAGGCGCGAGGGAGAAGAAGAAGGAGGAGGAGGAAGCGGCGGAGGCGGCTGCCGGTGCCGTTTCGGCGTTTGACGACAAAGGGAAGAAGAAAGCTTCTTCTCCGGTTTCGAGTCCCGCTGCTGCTCCGGCTCCTGATGCCGTCTCTCCGGGTCCTCTTCTCCCTCCGGCTGCTGACGTTATTGCTGCGCTTTCTCCTTCCAAAGCTGCTGCCGTGGAAGTTGATGCCGCTGCCGCTGCTGACGACGACGCCGACGGCGAAAAGATGGAGAAGGAGCTGGAGGAGGAGGCTCCTGCTGCCGCGGCTGCTGCGAGCCCTTCTCTTCTTCCTACTTCTGCTGCTGCTATCATGGTCGCTGCTGCGAGGCCTCCTCTTCCTCCTCCTCCTGCCGATGCTACCGTGGACGCTGCCGTCGCCGCCGAAGAAGGAGACGAAAAAGTGGACGAAGACGACGACGACGAGGAAGCGGCGCCGGCCAAGCAGCCCTCCGCTCCGGCTGCTGCTGCTCTCCCTCCACCTCCTTCCTCGTTCGCTTCTCCTCCGCCTCCTCCGCCTCCGTCGTCGCGTGCTGCCGGGGCACCGGCTGACGAAGCAGCAGCAGCAGCACCGACCCCGCCGTCCAAGCCGCCGGCCTCCGCGCGCGTCGCGGAGCACCAGCGAGAGGAGGCGGCGCTCCTCGCCGCTGCCGACGCCGCCGAGATGGCCGCGGCGTTTCGGGCCGCGCGCGGCGGGATCGTCGACGGCGGCGATGTTGGTGGCGGTGGTGGGAATGATGGAGCTGGCAGCGTCGAGGACGACGACTGGGACGCCTTTGACGACGGCAAGGGTGCTGCTGGTGCTGGCGTTGCTCCTGCTGCTGCTCCTTCACCTCAACAACAACAACGACGCCAACCTCAACGCCAACCGTTCGACCTCGAGGCCGAGTTCGACGCGCTGCACGCCGAGACCGCCGCGGCCACCGACGACGCCCGCCGCGCCCGCTCCGCCGCCGAGGGCCCCTCCCCGGAGATGTTCGAGCAGTGCCAGGAGCTGCTGCAGCTGTTCGGTATTCCCTATATCGTCGCGCCGATGGAGGCCGAGGCGCAGTGCGCTTTCTTGAACGCAGCGGGTCTCGTCGACGCCGTCGCCACCGACGACAACGACGTTTTCCTGTTTGGAGGCCGAAGGGTCTACCGCAACCTCTTTGCCGACAGCAGCCGAAAAAGGCACGACAGCGTCGAGGAGTACCTGGCCGAGGACGTCGAGAGGGAGCTGGGCCTGACGAGGGAGCACCTGGCCTCGCTGGCGCAGCTGCTTGGCAGCGATTACGCCGAGGGCGTCGGCGGCGTGGGAGTCGTCAACGCGCTCGAGGTGCTCAGGGCCTTTGGCGCAGGCACGGAAGGGCTCAGCAGGTTCCGGGCGTGGATGGAGGCCCCTGATGATATTTTGCTGGAGGAGTTGAGCAGGAGAATGAAGAGCAACAAGGCGGAGAAGGGGAAGGGGAAGATGAAGGTGGACAAGAAGAAGAAGAAGACGGAGAAGAAGAGCGGCGGCGGCGACGAAAGCGGCGACGAAAGCAGCAGCGAGGATGACGACGGCGACGACGAGGAAGAAGAAGAAGACGCAGCCAACAACGGCAACACCACCACCACCGACACAGCCAACGCTGCTGTCCTCGAAGAGTTCAAGCGCAAGCACCGCGGGGCGCGCGTGTCCTGGCGCCTGCCGGACTCGTTCCCGAGCGACGCCGTCGCCGCCGCCTACCGGGCGCCGCGCGTCGACGCGTCGCGCTCCCGCTTCGCGCAGCACCCGCCCGCCGAGGCCGAGCTGCGGGCGTTCTGCTCGCGGGCCTTTGGGTGGCGCGACGACCGCACGGACGCGGTGCTGGGCCCCGCGCTAAGAGGCGGCGGTGGCGGAAGAGGCGGAAACGGAAATGGAGGGGTTTCAAGCTCTCTGCAGCAGACGATGCACCAGTTCCTGACCTCGAGGCAGCGCTTCGCCAAGATCCGGTCGTCGAGGCTGGCCAAGGCCGTGGCCGGGATCACGCAGAGGGGCGTCAACAGGGAGATCATGATGGTGGATGATGGGGATGATGGTGGGGATAATGATAAGGAGGAGCAGGAGGGGGAAGAAGAAGAAGGTGGGAACGGGGAGGAGGGCGCTGCCGGCACTTCTGCTTCCGCTCGCGGCAAGCGCGGCAAGGCTGCTTCGAAGAAGCCTGCGACTGCCGCTGCTGCGGCGAAGAAGAAGCCGAGGGGCAAGCAAGCGCAGCAGCAGCAGGCTAGGCGGCGCGCGAGCAAAGGCGGAGACGGAGCTGCTGCCGCCGCAGGTGCCCCGCCGATCTCGATCTCCTCCTCTTCTTCTTCTTCTTCTTCTTCTTCGGGTTCCGATTCCGATTCCGACGGGCCGGCGGCCAAGAGGCCCAGGACTTTGGCACCTGATTGCGTAGGCGGGCCTTCGTCTTTGTCTCCGGCTGGTGGTGGTGGTGGAAGGCGCCGCGGAGGAGGTGGTCGAGCTCGAGGGGGTCGAGGTCGAGGTCGAGGTCGAGGTGGAGGACGAGTTTGAGTTTTTTTCTTTTGTTCTTCTCTCGCAGCACTTGCTTTTTCCTTTTTTGTTTTTACACAAACTTGTATCATAACCAACTGAATCGATGAATGAACTGAATGGAGGAGTGCTTAGGGTTTAGGTTTTAGTTTTTTGAACTATAACAGAGTCGTCCGCGCTCTAGGGGCTCGCTTCAGGAGGGGCAGCGGAGGAATCCTCTGCTGCTGCTGCTGCTGCCGCCCCTGCGGCTGCCGAAAACGACGACGACGACGACGACGACGACGACGACGACGATGATGACTTTTCGATGGGCGGGCTCGCCAACAAGACCTGTCTTCTTCCCCGCTTCCTCGTTCTCCTTACTACGGCGCCGACGACGCCCTCGCCCGTGCGACGGCCACGACCCCGCGCGGCGGCGGCGGCGGCGGCGGCAGCGACTTCGGGAGCTCCCAGCAGCAGCAGCAGCCGCTGCTCCTCGGCATCGTCGAGCCGCACTGCCCGAGGAGCTGAGGGTCGTCCCGGGAGACCGGGTGCAGGACAGAGGCGAGGCCGACGGGTGGCTCGACTGCGTCCTCGTCGTCGTCGCCGGCGCGCCGGGGAAGAGGGAGGAGGAAGAAGCCGGAGTTTCCGCTCCCTCGGGTCTGGAGAGCTCCGTCCGATACGTCGGCGATGTCGAGTTTGCCGAGGCCGGCCGGAAGCAGCTCGAGGAGCAGGAGAAAGTGCTGCAGAGGCAGGTCTCTGACACCTCGTCGCAGCAGCTGTCGCCCCAGGGGTCCCTGACTCCCAGGGCTGACTGGCTGTCAAAGCCGGACATGCTCGCGGCGCTGGTCGTCGGCGGCGGTGGTGGAGGTGGTGGTGGAGGTGGAGGCGGAGGTAGAGGCGGAACGGGAAGCGGCGACAGCGACGAGCGAGCGGCTGGTGTCGGCGGCCGCGCGCTCGAGCGGCAGACTTCGGCCAACCCCTTTGGTGATGGCAGCAGGCAGGGACAGCGCGGGCGACAACCTTCCGTTCCTCCGAGGGACGCGAGCGGGGCTCCTTCTGAAGCGGCGACAGCTTCGAAGGCAGCCTTTTCTCCCCCTTCCTCCTCCTCCTCCAAGCACCGAGTGGCCTTTGCCTTCTCCGCCGAGAACGACGACGAGCTGAGCGTGAGCGAAGGGGAGGTGCTGACGGTGCTCGCGTCGGTGGACGGGTGGTTGCAGGTGGAGAACAGCGCGGGGGAGAGGGGCCTCGTGCCGGAGAGCTACGTCGAGCAGGTTTGAGTGCGTG
>Ga0210003_1000348_pt1 | contig 41281 bp, 32 predicted proteins | sample LantaG_FD_182804 | JGI IMG/M metagenome (GOLD analysis project Ga0210003, IMG submission 182804) | Deep subsurface microbial communities from Baltic Sea to uncover new lineages of life (NeLLi) - Landsort_02402 metaG (SPAdes) (version 2) | ecosystem: Environmental > Aquatic > Marine > Oceanic >...
AATCACTGAAAGTTTTATGGCCAAAGTCTACGGGAGATTTCAAGTCGATCCCAATCATTATTTCTCACAACCTACTATATTTATTCAAGTTACAACAATTCTCTCATAAGTTAATGGGACAGTAGTGATTCAGACTATATAATAGACGCCGAAGAGCAAGTTAGTTTCCGGAAGGTCGACCTTAAAGACAAGTGGAAAACAGACGCGAGACAATGCTGGTAGAAGCCGCCGTTGGCGGCGATATTGAAAGCTTCGGCATGCTGTGCGAGCGGCATTATGCCTCAATGGTGGCGGTGGCGTATTCGGTCATCGCCGACCATCAACTTGCAGAAGATGCAGCACAGGAGACGTTCGCGCGGGCGTTGACGAATCTGCGGAAGCTTAAGGATAAGGACAGGTTCGGATATTGGCTGGCAGCTATCTGCAGAAATGTTGCAAAGGATATGGTAACAGCCAGGACCAGACAGGCAAATAGTAAGAGCACCTCTAACGTAGAACGAGACTGTAATGGAAATGAAGCCAATGACGCGATTCGGCGTGCGATTGGTCAACTGCCCCGGCGTATGAAGGATTTGGTAGTGCTGAGGTATTATGACGAATTGAGTTACGATGAGATATCGGCTGTTCTGGGGATATCCAAGGCAGCGATCAACGGAAGATTGACAAGGGCAAAGCAGAAACTTGCAGAGCAGCTTCGGCGAAACGGGTTCCTGGAGAGTTAAATTATGAAAGCTGATGAATTTGATAAAAAGCTGGACGAACATATCGAGCGAGCTATAGGCAGAGGCAGGCCGGCTTTTGATTTTGATAAATGGAAAGAAGAACACGAGCGGGAAATCGAAGTTTATAACTCGCAGGTCGGCAAGGCATCCAAGCAAGCAAGCCATACTGCGATGTGGAGAATAATCATGAAGAGTAGAATAACAAAACTGGCTGTCGCGGCAGTAATAGTGATAGCGGTCTTGATTGGAATCAATCAGTTTGGAGGTTCGATAGATGGAAGTTCTATTGTTTGGGCTGATGTACAAAAAGCTCTGGGGCAAGTCAATTGGATGCATTTCGTTTATAATTCGAGTGCATCTCCAGAACAAGAAAATGTTGTTAAGGGTGAAACTTCACACGTGACGTGGATAGCCTTTAAGTCACACACTGTGATAAGGGAGTACAGCAGCGGGAAAATAACCTATTATTGCCGGAACGAAGGGACGCAATATGCTTATAACCCTGGAGACGGAATAATTACGAGATCAGTGGTTCCCGATAGAACTTTCCCGTTTGGCTCAGCTGGCCCGATTGAACTATTCAGGCGGCTGCTCGAAAAGGAACAAGAAAAAGGAAGAACGGTGAGCCGGCAAGTTGGCAAATACAAAGGCTCGAAAGTAGAGATTTGGGAAGTTGTGGATTCGAGTAATACCGACAGAATTATTAACGCTAAACTGTCCATAGACATCAATAAGAATCTACCTCTTGCAGCAAAGATAGAACAAGAGCATCGCGGCAAAACCGTCCAATCTGTAGAGGTGGAATTTCAGTATCCAACGGAAGGCCCCAGAGACATCTATGAGGCTGGAGCACCAAGATCGGCAAAGATCGTGGATATCAATTAAGTGGTATTTGATTATTGTCTATGATACGAATAAAGCCACTGGTGTGAAAACCGGTGGCTTTATTACAAGTATGATTGGCCGGGCTGCGATGACTCGGCCTTTTTGGCTAAGTTGAACCGGTTCTAATCTTTTAGTTCAGGTGGTTTTTGGGTGTCGCCGGTGGTTCCCTTGACCTCAAAGGCATTTGCGGGTTTGCCGGTCTTTAGGAGTTCTTCGGCCTGGGCCTGGATTTCCAGAGATTACGGCCCTGTTTAGAGTATTTCGAGAACCAGGACGGTAACGTCATCGATTTCGCAAGGCGCTATCTCTTTACTGCTTACGAAGGTGTTGAATGCGTCGACCATTTCGACGGCGGAGGCCTTCATAATTTCAGAGAATTCCCGGCTGAAGCGGAATCCGGTCATTTCATCGAAGCCACCGAGGAATGGCTCGGCTCCGTCGGAATATAGCATGAGTTTGTCGCCGGCCTGAAGCTGTATGGTCTGCCCGGGATACTCGGACTGGTCAAAGATTCCGAGCAGTGGTCCCTGCAGTTGCAACTGTTTCGGTTCCTGGCCCGGCCTGATAAGTACAGGATATGGGTGGCCTGCCCTGGCAAAGGTAAGTTCGAGCGTTTTTGTGTTGAGCAGGCAATAACAGCATGTTGCAAACTGATAGCCGGAGAGTTTCTGTGCTGCGATCTTTCTATTCAGATCCTTTAAGACATCGCCAGGCTGGAAGATTTGGTATTCGTTTCCGAGAGTTTCTCGCATAACGATGGCATGTCTCAGAAACATTGTAAGTAAAGCCGCAGGCATTGCATGTCCCACGGCGTCCGCAATGTAGAATCCGATGTGTTGTTCGTCGAGCCTGGCAATATCGTAAATGTCGCCTGAAACCCACTCTGCAGGCAGAAAAGTCACGGCCCATCGCAGGTTGTGATTATTTGGTAGATGTGTCGGCAGGAAATCACGCTGTACCAGGCCCGCCATTCTCAGTTGTTCGGTAAGATTGTCTACAAGTGTGCTGGTCATTTGCAGTTTCTCGGCTAATTTATTCATATGGTTCTGCTGGATGCGAACGGTCGGTGCCGCAGGTCTTACAGTAATGTTTGATGCTTTTCTTCTGTATGCGAGATTGAGGCTGATTCTGACCCATAGTTCGTCGAGCGAGACGCACTCTATAGTGCTGGTCATTGCGAAGCTCTTGACAGAAGGCCCTGCCAAAGCGAAGCTTTTCACAGGTAATTTGACACGATTGTTGAGCAGTATCGTACCGATGTTGCCCATTTCGAAGGATTCAATTACCCTTGCGAGTTTCTGCTGGTCTGCGATTCCCAGTCCCATTGCATCGATTATCACTGTTCCCACCAGGTCGAGGCGATGGAGCAGGCAGCCGAACTCGTCCACAGGCAGGACACAGTACGAAAGCATCTTTCGTTTCAGCAGATGTTTTATCTCAGGCGGTATTTTCCCCTGGTTTGTCAGGTAGAGCACGTCGGTGAAAGAGTTGGGAATGACGTCATTGCCCGTATCTGTATCGTCGCTACAGCCGCTGTCCTGCGATTGTTTGGCAAGATGCATACTTGTAAATAAACTTCCAATAGCCATCTTGTTTCCCTTGTGCGATATTATGGGACTTCGAAACGCCGTTTTTGTGAGCAATTCTGCCTCAGCGTAGTCGATGTCTCATTCATTATCTCAGAGGTTTTTCGGCTTGTTTGAGGGGGCACTTTGCATCTTTTTCAACATTTTTGCCGGTGAGGCAGTATGCCGGTCATCCTGCGAATATTGCCGAGCCTATTCTTAGAATTGTCGCACCTTCTTCGATGGCAATTTCATAATCTGCACTCATTCCCATGCTGAGTTCTGTGAAATGTTGGCCGGTTATTCCCTCGCCTCGCATCTCCTGAAATAACTCACTTGCGCGGACGAAACACTCCCTGACGACTTTTTTGTTGTGTGTCAGTGGTGCCATTGCCATCAGGCCGACAAACCTCAGATTGTGAAGCGTTTCAATCTGCTCTGCCATGTGCATTGCGGCCCCGACGGGAACGCCATATTTTTGTGGTTCCCTGGAAGTGTTGACCTGCAATAGTACCTTTGGACGCAGATTCAATTTTGCCGCTGATGCATCAACCTCTTCTGCGAGCCTCAGCGTATCGAGAGAATGGACGAGCGAAACAATAGGTAGAACATGACGCACCTTGTTTCGCTGCAAATGACCTATCATATGCCAGTTGACTTTTTTCGGCAGCCGAGAAGTTCCATCAGGATGGTTTAGAAACTCATCTATTTCAGCGGAAACTTTCCTGAGTTGCTGGACACGGTTCTCACCGAGGTCCGTATGGCCGAGGCGAATGACCTCTTTGACCGCTTCTATCGGCGCCGACTTTGTAACGATCACGATCTTAACGCCCACAGGGTTGCGACCCAACCTTGCACAAACAGATTTGACCGTGTCGTTTACGCGTTCTATTCTTTCAGAGATTTTCGACATAAAAGAATAGTCCGTAACATTAAACCCATCAACGCAATTACTCCAAAAAACGAGTGAAGTTAGAATACCACGTTGTTCAGTATTTTACCAGCGTTAAAACACCTAAGGCAGAAATTTTGCGGTATTTCCAAGCTTTGCAGGCAGGTATTTGTTTACGACGAAATCGAGTCCGTGTTTTGCGAATGCCTGCTGTTCAACACGGACCCCCATCTTGAGCATTTGGTTAATTGCTTTTTGCCATGGTTTGTGATGCTTCACGAAGGGGTCGTTTCTCAGCGCATCCTTTGCCCTTTTTATGTCAACCTCTTTCAGTGGGTGGGTGGGCAGTTTGTAGTCTATTATATCCTGCGGTGTTACTCCAAGAAAGGTCACAGACGGCACGCAGAAGAACCTGTTCAGATGCGCGGCATTGCCTGAGCCAACCTTGAGTGTTCTGTAGATATTGAAATAGCCGTATGGATCGCCATCGACGAATGCATAGACGGGGATTTTTAGCTGCTCTATGAGTCTTCTTATGAATCGTCTGCAGGCTCGCGTGGGGACCCCTCCCATGCTGACGAGGATGCACCCGGTCTTTTGCCAGTAGTCGTACTTTACGAGCCTTTGAAACATGCCGGCGGTTTCTATGGCAAGGACGAATTTAGCGTTGCTCTGAAACTTGAGGACCTCGACGTCGGTTGGAATGGAATAGGCGCCTGAGCCGAATTTTGTGCAGTCAATCTTAAGGGCCTTGCCTTTGGCGTCCCTGTCGATGACGATGAGCTTTCCCGCTATATCACCACCCTTTTCTTCGGGGGTGAACTTCAACTGTTCACGATTGACTCCAAACATTGCTTCGACATCGTCCATGATGGTGTCGGATTCGGTCTGCTCCGAGAAACCGGCTTTGCCCCAGTTTTTTGAGATGTAGTAGGCCTCTCTTTTGGTGGCCATGTCGTTTGTGTCGATGAGTTCCTTCGAAAGTGCCATCATCTTGAGCGTCTGTGCGAAGGTTTTTACGGTCTTTACGGTGAGTGTTCGCTGCTTGTTTTTTCCAAGCATCTCGAAATAACCGGTTTTTGCACGGTACTTGACATTGCTTAGGGAACGGACCGGTGTTACCATTGTGGGGCTTTTACTCTTTAGAATCTTCGCGCGGACATCTTTTGCGGATTCGATTATTTTCTTTGCCACGGGGACAGTTTTTGTTTTGGGCATCATAAAGCTCCGAATGGTGACAATTCGCAACGTTTGTGTTATAATTTACGTCAAGCAAGGCAGATATGCAAGGCGTTTTATTTTGCGGTTTCATGGGGTCACAAGGCAAAAAAAGCAAAAAAAAAGTGATTTTCTACTTGCGTTTTCCGATAATAGAGAGTAGAATACTGTATCAGTGTAGTGATTTGAGGAGCACAATGTTTCCAGAGAAAATGGGGCTTTTGGTTTAACGGGGTTGTTTTTCCAGCTTAAATAGGGGTTGGTAATTTTGCAATAATGCCGCGTTTCGCGGCTTCCGAACCTCGGCGAGGCAGCGTGGCCCACCGGTTTCCCCCCCAGCCGGTTCCACCACCTCGCCTTTTTTTGCAAACAGGGGCGTACAGGCTTATCAATCGGTACATTGGCGATGCTTAAACCTCGTTCAGGGGGACAACGTCCCATAAAGCTATTGGCCTTTGATTTGGAGCTTTACCGTTCTTGTTCTCGGGCCGTCAAACTCGCAGAAATATATCCCCTGCCAGGTCCCAAGGCAAAGTGAGCCGTTTTCTATCAGGATTTGTTCGCTGCAACCGATAAGCGAGCTTTTGCAATGGGCGTCTGAATTGCCTTCCGAATGGCGGTAGCCCGAACGATGCTGAGGCAAAAGTTCCTCCAGCGTCATCAGTATATCGTGGACAACGGATGGGTCGGCGTTTTCGTTTATGGTGATCGCTGCGGTTGTGTGAGGGCAATATACTACTACGTCACCATTGGTAATCTCCGACCGGGTGACAATTGATGCCACCTGGCTGGTAATGTCAATCATCTGGCTGCGTTTTTTCGTGCCGACCTGAAAACTTTCACCAATGATCTTCATAATTATGCTCCTCTACATTTGTTCGATAACTTCGATACCGAGTAGTTGGCCCAGACCGTGACCGATAGTATTGGCGGTGAGGTCGCAGAGTAATAACCTGGTAGGTCTCTTGTCCGGCCCGGCGCCGAGAACGTGACAATTGGTGTAAAAGGCACTGAACTTCTGGGCAAGCTCGTATAGATATGTGGTGAGAAAGTTCGGCCTATAATCAGTTGCGGCGGCGTCTATGGCTTCGCCGTAGCGCAGCAGATACTTGGCCAAATCCAGCTCGGCAGGTTCGGTGAGATTCAGATTGTCGATATCTGTCCGTTCCGTTTCAATGTCTACTCCGCGGTTACGGGCTTGCCTTTCGATGGACTTTATACGGGCGTAGGCATACTGCATATAGGGGGCGGTGTTGCCGTCCATTGCGAGCATTTTGTCGAAGCTGAATATATAGTCACTGGTGCGGTTGTTTGAATAGTCAGCGTATTTTACGGCCCCTATTCCAACGGCATTGGCAATTCGTTTCTTCTTTGCGATTCTTTCTTTCTCGTCGCCGCATAAATCGGGGTTTTTCTCTTCAACGATTTTTAACGCACGCGCTACCGCTTCATCGAGCAATTCCTTTAATTTCACGTTCTCACCCGAGCGCGTTTTCAGGGGTGTGCCGCCATCGCCTAATATGCTACCAAATGTTACATGGACAAGTTCGGTATCGTCCCGAACCCAACCTGCCATGCGAGCAACTGAAAAAAGCATCTCAAAGTGCAGCTTCTGCCGGGAATCGGTAACATACACAATCGCGTCGGCCTTGAGTTCATCCACCCGATATCGCAGAGCCGCCAAATCCGTAGTAGCGTACAAATACGCCCCGTCAGACTTCCGAATTATAAACGGTAGAGGCTCCCCTTCTTTATTCTTGAATCCGGGCGGAAATACACATACCGCACCATCGGAGACTTCTGCCAGGCCACTTCTTTTGAGATCCTCGACAATACGTGGCATATCCTGCTTGTACGCACTCTCGCCGCGAGTATGTTGCTCCTCAAGGGTAACGTTCAGTTCGTCGTATATGTCGAGGCAGGTACTGAGCGTTATTTCCCTCGCTCTCTTCCACAATCTTGGAAGGTGTTTCTCCTCCTTCTGAAAATTGACGGTGTAGGCGCGAACAAGTTCAGCGATCTTTGGGTCTGATTTGGACCTCTCGACAGTTTCCTTGTAGAACGTCTCTAAGTCCTTAAGCGAAATCGATAGATCGGTCTCTGGGTCCCGCTGGTACCCCATTGACCTTCGCTGCTCGGCCTTGTGCATGGCATAGAGGACCATTCCCATCTGCAGGCCCCAGTCGCCGATGTGGTTTTGGCGGATGACCTTGTGGCCCTGAAATTCAAGCAGCCGGCAAATGCAGTCGCCGATGATAGTGCTTCTGAGATGGCCTACGTGCATCTGCTTTGCGATATTGGGGCCGGAGAAATCCACGACGATGGTTTTAGGCTGGGCGATTCTTTCAATGCCCAGGCGATTTTCCGAATCAGCGTTTATTTCCAGCAGCGCCCTGGCGACAAAATCAGCTTTCAGCCGCAGGTTTATAAAACCCGGGCCGGCAATTTCCGGCGGCTCGGCAATATCTGCCACATCAAGCTTCTCCACAATCTCTTCGGCAAGTTCGCGGGGGTTCCGCTTCAGCTTCTTAGCCAGCGCCATTACGCCGTTGGCCTGGTAATCGCCAAACTTGGGGTCGGTGGAGGGCTTCACAATTGCCCGGCAATCTCCCAGGCCGCAAACATCGGTCATGGCAGCGGAGATTCTTTCTTCGAGTATCGCAAGAGGCAGTTTCACTTTTCTCGTTTCCTTTCCCACTGCAATTTGTGGGCATCGCCCCAGAGCAGTTCGAGGTCGTAGTATTGCCGGTATTCGCTGTCGAAGATATGGATGACGACATCGACAAAATCGAGCAGAATCCAGCGAGCCTGGTCGTATCCTGCCCTGCCAAACCTCTGGAAGCCATGGTCTCTTGCATGTTGTGAGATTTCATCGGCGACCGCCCGCATTTGCCTGTCGCTGGTTCCGGTAGCAATTACAAAATAATCTGTGGCAGGCGATTTACCCCTGAGGTCCAATACTGTAATATCACTGCAGTGTCGTCCCTCTGCAACTTCCGCGGCGGCCAGTGCGAACGCCTTAGCATTGTATTTCACTGTCGAATCCGTAACTTGTTTTCCCTGTAAAGAAAAGGGTGGCCAACTCGACCACCCTGATAGATTAACGAAATTTGCCGGTCGGGTCAACCGGTACCGCCAAACAGAGCTATTTGTTAAGCCCAAACAGGCCGCTGATAACAGGAGCAAATTTAACCACGACGCCTGCGAAAACAACGCTTACCATCGTCATCAGCTTAATAAGAATATTAAGGCTTGGGCCGGAAGTATCCTTGCAGGGATCCCCGACCGTATCACCAACGACGGCGGCCTTGTGAGCATCGGAGCCTTTGCCGCCGTAGGCTCCTTTTTCGATGTATTTCTTCGCATTATCCCAGGCGCCGCCGGCATTGTTCAGAGTTATTGCCAGAACAAAGCCCGTAGTGAGTCCGCCGACGAGCAGGCCTAACACGCCCGCCACGCCCAGTATAAGCCCGGTGACCACCGGCACAACAATTGCCATCCCCGAAGGAAGCATCATTTCCTTCTGGGCGCCGGCGGTGGAGATTGCGACGCATCTGGCGTAATCCGGTTTGCCGGTACCCTCCATAATTCCGGGTATGCTTTTGAACTGTCTTCGTACCTCGTTAACCATAGTGCCAGCCACCCTGCCGACGGCTTTCATGGTCATCGCACAGAAGACGAACGCCATCATTGCCCCGATGAATATGCCGCAGATAACTTTCGGGTTCATAATCGTCAAATCGTATGCATGGACAAAGTCGGCCATCTCTGCAGCGCCTGAGCCGACAAGGGTATAACCCTGGTCTTTGATTGCATTAAAAGCGCTATGCACCTGCGCCGAAGCCTCGGTTCCTTTGAAGAATGCAACCTTGCCGACGATGTAGATACCGTCCTCGGCGAGTTTTCCTATCCAGATGCGAACTTCTTCGATATAAGCCGCCAAAAGCGCCATGGCCGTCAGGGCCGCTGAACCGATTGCAAAACCTTTTCCCGTCGCTGCCGTGGTATTGCCCAAGGCATCGAGGGCATCGGTTCTTTCTCTGACTTCGGGGCCCATGCCGCTCATTTCAGCATTGCCGCCGGCGTTGTCGGCGATTGGTCCGTAGGCATCGGTCGCCAGGGTTATGCCGAGTGTGGCGAGCATACCCACCGCGGCGAAACCAATGCCGTACAAGCCTATAGACATGTCAGAAAAGCCTCCTGCAAAGCCGAAGGCACAGAGTATGCCGATAACGATTGTAATTACCGGCAGTGCCGACGAGAACATTCCGGTGGCAAGGCCGTCGATAATGGTTGTCGCCGCTCCCATGTTCGCCTGGTTGGCGATACCGCGGGTTGGCTTATATTCGTCAGAAGTGTAGTATTCGGTGAACTGACCTATGATGACGCCGGCAGCCAGTCCCGATACGACCGAACCGAACAGGCCCCAGCTTATCCAGCCTGTTGCCGCCATAGCGGCCAGCACAATCAGAATAAGCGCCGAACTTCCAAGAGTCCCCAGCAGAAGAGACCTCAGAAGGTTTTTCTGGGTCGCGTCGTCTTTGCACCTGACCATGAATATTCCTGCAATCGAGAGTATTATCCCGATACCCGCAACAACCATTGGGGCAAGCACGAACTTGAGCACATCGCCGCCGGCCGATGCCTTCAACGCAGCCCCCAGCGCCATAGTTGCCAGTATCGAGCCGCAGTAGCTTTCGTAAAGGTCGGCACCCATGCCTGCAACGTCACCGACGTTGTCACCAACGTTGTCGGCAATTGTCGCGGGGTTCCTGGGGTCATCTTCCGGGATCCCAGCTTCCACTTTTCCAACGAGGTCGGCACCGACGTCGGCTGCTTTTGTATAGATGCCGCCGCCCACACGGGCAAACAATGCCTGCGTCGAGGCTCCCATTCCGAAAGTTATCATCGTGGTGGTGATTTCAACGAGCTTGTGATTCGAATCCATCCCCGCAGGCACTAATTGAAGACCAAACAGGCTAAGGCCTTCGCTCATATGCCTGGCGGTATAAACCAGCTTGTCGAGTATGACATACCACAGTGAGATGTCGAACAGGCCGAACCCGACAACGATAAGACCCATCACGGCACCGCTTCGAAAAGCAACCTGAAGGCCGCGATTCAGGCTCACACTTGCGCCCTGAGCGGTTCTGGAAGAGGCGTTTGTGGCAGTTTTCATTCCCAGAAAACCACACAGCCCGCTGAAGAAGCCGCCTGTTAAAAACGCTACAGGCACAAACGGGTTCTGCACCTTCAGAAAAGCAAGAACAGCAAATATGATAAACAATACCAGGAACACAAGCGAAACCACGCCATACTGCCTGAACAGGTAGGCGTATGCGCCTTCTCGAACGTACCTGGCTATCTCAATCATTTTCTCACTGCCTTCTGGTGCTTCGATCATCTTCCTATAGAAAAAGACTGCAAAAAACAACGCGCAAATCGAAGCGAACGGTGCAATGAACCATATTGGCGTAATTCCTGATGTTACTCCACCGGTCTGCTCAGCGGCAAATGCGCTGGTTGCACAACCCAACGCCAGCACCAATACAGCCCATGCTTTCTTAAAAATCTTCACTGTTCCTACTCCTTGAGAATGCAACAAAAACTTAATATTCAGAAAACACAATCGAAATTAGCGTGCAGTTTAGCGAATTGCAATCGCTTTTCAAATGTTTTTTGCCAATTGTGATGCTTGGGGGCAATTTTCCTCTCCGCAGCCCCGAACGATTTTGCTCAATTCCTCGGCATCTCGATTCAGCCCGAAACTGTGAAACGACATCAAGAAAATACTTCTAATCTTGGGAGTGATTTGGTAACGTATGGCCCATTGATTTAGTATTTGTTGCTGTGAACGGAAACGATATGCAAAGAGGCCCGATTTTTATGAAGATGTTAGAAAACTTTGATTTTTCAAAAAGCCAGAAATCACGACACGAAGCCAGGATGAACAGGCTGGTCTCTGCCGTATCGCTGCTTGCCACAGTGCTGATAATCATGGGTGTTCTGTCGGTCACGGCTACGGCTCAGGTTCAGTTCGACGGCAGGAAGTGGTATGTTTCGCAGAAGCCCGAATCGCTGCGAGTCACCGACGATGGGTATCTGGAGTGGATTGCGCCAGGTGCGCAACAACTGATCGTGCGTCTAAACGAGATGCCGCTCAGTAAGGTCGGTGATATTGCCGAAGTGCGGTATCTATATAAGGCAGATAGCCCGGCGCCGGCAGGTGGCAAACATGCCAATAGCTCTTGCTGCAATGCACCCGCAGCCAACTTCCGCATCGGCCTGTTTGATTCCAACGGAAAGGGCTATATCGAAAATGACGGGTATGGCCACAGCAATGACACGTGGAAAGGATACCTCGGCTACTATGCCGACGTTTCACCCCACATCGGCCAGAACGTCAAGAACATGACCAAGGCAAACCTGCCCGGCAAGATGGTCAAGCGAACCCGCCCGGACAGTCCAAACTTGCTTGACGAGGACGCCGATTCTGAAATTCATCGCAGCATCGGCGGCTTTGGAGCGTCTCTGGGACGATTCGTGCCTCTGTTTCTAAAGCTAAAACGCACCGGCCCGAACACCGTACATGTTGCTGTCACCATAGACAACGCTACTTACCTTTGGATTGAGGAAGACCCCTCCACCAGGCCCAGCAAGATCGATGTGCTCAGCATTTATTTTCCTAAGCAGTGGCTCCATGCAAAGGTGACACTCGCCCCGATATCGGCCGCCAAGTCCATCCTGAAAAAACCGCTCAGGCCGGCCTCGATGCAACATGTCGACGTCTACAAAGAGCCGGGACGTTTCGGAGGCTGGCCCGCCGGATACAGCGCCAACCAATGGATCTGGGGCAACGAGATAATGGTCGCCTTTCGACGCGGCTACTACCTATACAGCCCAACGAGTCACAACGTCGACGGGAGCAAGCCAAGCAGGAGATGGCAGGCTCGCAGCCTCGACGGGGGGGAAACATGGACCCTGGAGGAGACAGCCAAGGCCCCCGACAATATAGACTGGCCGGACCCGACTAATGGCGGGGTCAATTTCGCACATCCCGACTTCGCCATGCAGGTAGGCGGCCGCTTTTCAATATCATATGACCGCGGCAGAACATGGAAGGGACGCTATCGGTTTACCGGCATCGACCTTAAAATGAGTTCGCGTCATGATTACATGGTCGAGGGGGAAAAAGAGTGTCTGTTCTTCCTTTCGGCTGGGCAACCGGATGTCAACGGCTCCAACCACAGCGACCGCTCTTTCATGGCGAGAACCACCGACGGCGGACAGACCTTCAAGTTTGTCTCATGGCTGACGGATGAAAAGTCCATAAGAACTCGCTCGGTGATGCCCTCGGCAGTACGAACGTCACCTTCGCGGCTGGTTGCCGCAACACGCCGCAAGCTCAAAAATTATCTTACCATGAAAAACTCGAACTGGATTGAGGCCTCGGTCTCTACCGACAATGGAGCATCATGGCGATATCTGAGCAAGGTGGCCGACACCGACCGCGGCGAAGAGAACGGAAGCCCCCCTGCCATGGTCCGACTTCCCGATGGGCGTCTGGTAATCGCATACGGCTACAGGAGTTGGCCGCTGGGCATACGGGCCAGAATCAGCGACGACGACGGCAAGACATGGAGCGATGAAATCGTGCTCCGTGACGATGGGCGAATATGGGATTTGGGTTATCCGCGAATGATGATAAGACCTGACGGCAAACTCGTAACAATATATTACTTCAACACCCAGGATAACCCGGAACCACACATCGTCGCCACTATCTGGGATCCAAATACAGTGAGGTGATAGTACGCCAGCCGTGTGAATTCGACCCCACGTATAAGGCCGGTCTTATGTATGATAATCGGCGTTGATGGCGACGTACTCTTTGCTGAGGTCGCATCCGTAGCAGAAATCGGTGCATCTGCCTGCACCTAAATCGACGGTTATCGTGTGCTCTGTCTGCGAAATAATCTTCGCGGCCTTTTCTGCATCAAATTTTGTCGGCGCACCATTTTTGAAAACCGCAAGACTGCCTATTTTGCAGGAAAGCTTTTCGGGATTCAGTTTTACACCTACTGAACCGACGGCGCAAATGATTCTGCCCCAGTTGGGGTCACCGCCGTTTACGGCGCATTTTACGAGCGGATAGTCGGCTATGGCGCGGGCGGCTTTGGCGGCGTCGGCTGTTGTTGCGGCTCCGGTTATGGCGACCTTGAACATTCTGGTAGCACCTTCTGCATCGAGGGCCATCTGCTTGGCGAGGTCTGCACACAGGTCAGTTAGCGCAGCGGAAAACTTTCGATATCGTGGGCACTGGCTGGTGATTGGTCGATTGCCGGCAAGGCCCGAGGCAAGAATGATGCCGGTGTCGTTGGTACTTTGGTGGATGTCAACGGTTAGCTTGTTGAGGGATTGTCCGACAGCGGTCTTGAGTGCCTTTGCGAGAAGCGGTTTGGTTATGGCCGCATCGGTAGTCAGGAACAGCAGGGTCGTTGCCATGTTGGGGGCAATCATGCCGGCTCCCTTGACGGCCCCTGCTATTGTCACCTTGACACCGGATATATCGATGCGGCGAATCGCCTGTTTGGGTTTTGTGTCGGTGGTCATTATAGCGCTTGCGAAATCCAGGCCTGCAGCAGCATTCGCGGCGAGTTTGGCAGCGGCCTTTCGGATGCCGGTGGCAACCTTGGTCATTGGCAGATGTTCACCAATTATTCCGGTGGAAGCAACAAGAACAGCGTGTGGGTCAACCTCAATCTGCTCGGCGGTCTCGGCACACATCTTAATGGCGTCGCGGACGCCTCGGGAGCCTGTGCAGGTATTGGCATTGCCGGAATTGACAACGACGGCGGCAATAGTCCGGCTTTTCAGATGGGCCCTGCATACCTGAACCGCAGCCGATACGATTTTGTTCGTGGTAAAAACCGCAGCGGCTTTTGCGTCTGTGGGGCAGACAATAAGGCCCAGGTCCCGCTTGCCGGACTTCTTTATTCGGCAGGCAACGCCCGCTGCCAGGAAGCCTTTCGGTGCTGTAATCGTGTTATTTTCCATTTACCAATGCCTTTCATACAGTCTTTTACAGTGATGTTGTATTTGCAGAGCGCCTGTCCCTCAAGGCCCGCGGGCGGTTATCCAGTCTGCCGCCAATAGCCATATCCCGAAAGTCTGCCATGGGGTCGTAGAGTCGCTTATTCAAATCGACGGTGTTGACCATCAGGCCGCGGCGATTCTGTTCGAGCTGGTTGACGATGAGGCCGTCTGGTTGAATGAAACAAGATGGGTACGGGCAATAGTAGCCGCTTGAATTGGCCATGCTGACCCAGAAGTAATTTGTGGCGGCTCTGCACTGCATTGATTGTCGCATTATGTGGGTGTGGACGCTTGGGCCCTGCTGGCGCGCGTTGTAGAACGATTGCAGGATGCAGTCAACCTTCAGCTTATATAGCTGCCTATAAAGCTCCGGAAAGCGAACATCAAAACATATCAGCAATGCGCATTTTACGCCATTGACAGTAAAGGTGACGAACCTGCTGCCGGGCGTATAATACTGCAAATCACGCGGCATGCAGAAACGCTTGTCGTATCGGTCGATAATCGTGCCTTTGGGGCCGATTAGGTACAGACAGTTATGCGGTTTGTTCCGGCCGCTGAGTCTGTGCGTACTTCCCAAAATGAGATGGAGTTTCAGTTGCTTCGCAAGAGCTATGATTTGGCGTGTTTGCTCCTGCAATAATTGCCAATCGAAGTCTTCGAGGCTATCGAAGTCGACACCGGCGTAACCGCTTAGGGCACATTCGGGAAAATGGACAATATCCGCAGCGGCAGCGGCAGCTTCATTGATAAGCTCTTGTATTTGCCTGGCATTTCGCTTGATGGAACGGCCCACCGCAAACTGACAGGTGGCAATTTTGAGGATACCTGCAGGCATTGCCACTCCTATACAAGGCCGAGCGTTTCTTCAAGGCCGAAGATAATGTTCATATTCTGAATTGCCTGGCCGGAAGCGCCTTTTACGAGGTTGTCAATTGCCGAAAACACAACGATGCGGCCTTTGACGACGGTCGGGAATACATGGCAATAGTTCGTACCCGCGACATCCTTTATCGTTGGTGGAACAGTTATTACCTGCACGAAAGGCTCATGTGCGTAAAAATCGTTGTACAATTCCAGCAACTGTTCGCTGGTAAGGTTTTTTTTCGCCGCGCAGTAGACCGAAGATAGTATTCCCCTGTCGAAAGGCCCTACGTGAGGCTGAAAGAGTATTTTCACATCGCAGGCTGCGAGGTAAGCGGCGATTTGTTCCATTTCCGGCATGTGGCGGTGTGTGCCGATTCCATAGGCAAAAAGATTCTCGTTCATGTTGGGAAAGTGAAATTTGGGAGAGGGGTTTTTGCCCGCACCGGAAGAACCGGTTATGGCATTATCAATAATCGAATCAGTCTGAACCAGGTTGTGCTTTAACAATGGTGCCACAGCCAGCAGAAAACCGGTTGGGAAACAGCCTGGATTAGCAATGAGGTCGGCATTTTTGATTTGTTCGCGGAAGAATTCGGGCAAGCCGTAGGCAGCCTTTTCGATGTTGGCCTTATCGGTGTGTTCGACCTGGTAGTATTGCTCGTAGACGGCTGTGTCCTTGAAGCGGTAATCGGCGCTGAAATCGATAACCTTCAGGCCGGCATCGAGCAGTTTCGGGACAAAACCCATCGAGACCTTATGCGGCAGACAGCACAGTGCCACATCCGCGGCAGCAGCGAGCTTGTCAAAATCCAAAGGCTCAATCGGCAAATGACAGCGTCCCCTGAACTGTGGAAAAACGTCTTCCACATTACCGCACTCCTCCGGCAGAGCGGTAAGATAAGTAAGTCCGGCTTGGTTGTGGTGCAGGATAATCTCGATGGATTGTGCTCCGGTGTAGCCGCTGGCCCCAATTATAGCAACACGTATCATATCTGCTCCCTGAAAAAAAAGCTGCTGAGTATCGCTCTCGGCAGCTATTGTAACAATCAATTCGTCGGATTTCAAACTAACGCTTTGAGAACTGGAACTTTCGCCTGGCGCCTCGCTGGCCGTACTTTTTCCTTTCGACCATTCTGCTGTCACGCGTGAGATGGCCGCCATCGCGGAGTGCCTGAACGTAGACATCGTTGTAAGTTTTCAATGCCCTTGCAACTCCCAGCGAGGTTGCCCCGGATTGTCCCGTGGTTCCGCCGCCTTTGACATTGACAAAGATATCGAACATTTTTTCGGCATCGACGGTCTTTAGCGGTGCAAGCACAATTACTCTATCCTGCTCGCGTTTGAAATAATCGCCAAGTTCCTTTTTGTTTATAAGCAGCTTGCCGTCGCCCGGTCTTATTCTCACTCGTGCGACAGAACTTTTTCTTCTGCCGGTACCCCACCAGTATCCGCCCTTGTCCGGCGATGGTTTTGCCGGCGGCTGTGGCTTTTTGTCGATTTCGATATTGATATCGGGTGTAGCATCATCGTTTTGTTTTTTTGTCATAACTTAGGTTCTTTCTGAAGCGTGAAAGAGTTCGATTTTTTCTGGTTTCTGTGCCTGGTGTTCATGCTCTGTGCCACGATAAACCTTCAACCGCTTGATCATTTGTCTGCCGAGCTTGTTCTTTGGCAACATGCGTCTAACGGCCAATTCGACTACCTTTTCGGGTTTTTTTTCCATCATGCGGGCAAAAGATACATATTTGTGGCCGCCGGGATAGCTGGTATAGTAATCATACTGCTTTAATTGAGCTTTTTTTCCGGTGACCCTTATTTTTTCTGCATTCAGGACGACGACGAAGTCGCCTGTGTCGACGTGAGGTGTATATGTCGGGCTTGTTTTACCCATCAAAATAGGCGCGATTTTTGCAGCCATGCGACCCAGAATAGCACCATCGGCGTCAACGAGTACCCATTTTCGCTCGACCTGTTCTTTTTTTGCGATAAAGCTTTTCATAGAAACTTTCCCGTACGACTTAGAAAAACAGGTATTTTAGCAGATTGAGAAAGTGTGTCAAACAATTTTTATGGGCAAAATCAAGAGATGAATCAAGAGTAGGCATCATTGGTATTGGTGAGCAGGCGGTGGGTTCAAAATTGGGTTCGATTGGGTTTGTTTTGGCGGCACCGGAAGGGGTGGGTTTTGCTCGTAATCCATGTGTTCATAAGAGGTTAGGTTTAATCCGGCGTTTTGGGAATTGGGTTTGTTTTGCATAATTGTTGGGTTGAAGCACGAAATCCGAATATCTAAATCCGAAACAAATTCGAAACACCAAGCACAAAATTCAAAACGGGGAAGTAGGCAATACCACCGCCTGAGCCGCGGACAGATGCTGCCACCGGCCTGGAATTGAAATTGGGTTTGTTTTTCCCTCGTGACCAAGTGTCCATTTTGGCGCAAGTCTTTGCTATGCTGATGGTTAGGTGGATTTGACTTTTTTGGGAATTGGGTTTGTTTTGCATAAAAAGGTTGTGGTTGGTGGGTAAATTGGGCAATATAGGCGGTGTGGGAAAGTTTTTGACGAAGGTATCGATGCTGCGAATGAATCGTGCGAGAAAAGAAACCCTGCGAATGAATCGCAGGGCTAAGATTGTTTGTCGCGGTTGTTATCATAGTCTCGATACTCGTTCCTGGGTGCTTAGAAAAATGGCGCCCTTCTGTAATAGGGGCGATCTATCGCATACTGTCGAAAATTCGGGTGTTTTTGGGGAGGGTGGGAGACGTAAGTGGTTGTGTAGACGGGAATAAGAATAATTCTTGAAAAATCTGCATTGGGCCTAAAATCATGCACATTTGATTGATTTTTTGAGCGGTTCTTTCGGGCGTCTGCGGCGTTGCCCGGCATGGCCCAAGTCCTCGACGTACAACAAGTACGCCTCCGGGCTGGTCCAAGCCAGCGCCTTGCATCGGCACCGAAACTCTGCGCTCAAAATAGCTGTCGGGATGTTGGAGCATAGAGGTTTAGGTTTGCTATATGTGGCTTGAATAATCAAGTTATATAGGTATAATCGACGGAAGCAAAGGAATGTGATCAAAAAGGTATATGGACTAAGATTTGAAGGCGGCTAACTTAGAGCAAAAAGGAAAAGCTATATGGCATTTAATTTCATCGGCTTGGTATTGGGGAGTGCAATGGGAAAGGGGATTGATGCACTTCTGAAAAAAGAGTTGCAACAGAAACTCAATAAAGCAGTTATTGAATGGGCTAAGCAATACGAAGAAAAGGCGTATATCAAGCCTGAAGTGTTTTTTTCTGGTAATCCTGATCTCTCAGATGCTCCTAATCACAAAAGGTTAAATAGCTCACTAATCGCAAAAGATAGTAAAGTCCTTGATGAACAATTATGGTGTAACGCTTTTATGGAACAGTGGCATTACATTCGTGGACAAAACCCTAATAAACCTGAAGATTTGCAACCTTTCTTTAATTTATCAGAAAATGAAGCTAAAGCCGCTTTTGAAAAATTATCTGCCAGTGTTGTTAAGATATGCAACGAAAATGATCCTATCTTTAAAGATAACTCTCGAAAAACTCAAGATAAAACATACCAGGGCGTAAAAAAATTAGATACTAAGCTTGATGAAATGATGTCTAAACTCAAAACTCATGAGGAAGTTTTGGAATTTCTTCAACAAAATGATGATGGAAGCAAAGAAGCTAAGGAAGCAATTATAAGTTTTGCAGTAGATGGTGAATTTGGATTAGCAAGGAAATACCTTAATAACAAAATGTCTTCACCTCAAAGTACAGATATATTTGATGAACTTGTTATTAGAAGAGAACAAGAACTTCGGGAAATTATCAAGGCAGGTATATTTTATGAAGGTATAAAAAAGTTAGATGAACTAATAGCTAAAGATGTACCAAATAGTGCCGATCTGGGTGAGTTGGTACAAATAATCAATAGCGATAATGATTTGGCGATATACTTCTACAGAGAGAATACTAATTCAGGATGGTTGGACAAACTTAATGCTGCCGGTCAATTTAAGCAGCTTGAAGAGGCAGATATTGCAAATGATTTTGTGGCAAGGATGAAAGCGTTTTATTTAGTAGAAGTGTCAAAGAAGAGGCCTAAGGAGGTAGTGGATTTAATTTCAAGGCTTGACGTAAAGGACTGGTTTATTCAGGGTATTCTTCTTCAAACGCTATTGGCCAAGCCTTTGGATGTTGTTGATGATGGGTTGGATTTAATAACGAAATGCTTCAGCATGGCCGGCTATGTTAATTGGTATAGTCATGGAGAAAAGTCAGCAAAGTTTATGGTTGCAATTGCAGGTGATTATCCAGATAAATCGTTCGAGATAGCAGGGCTTTTACTTAAGATAAACAAAGCGGATAAAGAAAATAAATACTTAGACAGGACAAGGACTCATTTTGATGATTATAACTACAAAGAGCTGTTGTTTAAGTACTGTAAGGAACTTTGGCAGCTTTATCCTCTTGATACGACAAAGCTGCTTATAGATGTATTTAACAATTACCTAAATGAACTTGAAAGCGATGATTTTCGTTTAAAAAATGGGTTCCAATATACTATAGAACGGCTCGATCAGATAGAAAGTGGGCATGCCAAGCCAAGTATTAGAAATATTATCCAAGGCATCTGTGAAGCCGGAAAAGAAGTAATAGAAAATGAGCCTGAAAAAACAGATGATCTTTTCAGCCACCTTGAAGAATCTGGTACCCCTATTTTTGAGCGAATTGAAATGTATCTGCTTAGATTCGTGCCGGGAGATGGCCAAATAGAACGAGTGAATGCCATAATCAGCAATAAAAAGTTTATGACCGATCTTTACGCTTCTATTTATAGCTACGAATATAGACTTCTTTTGCGGGACAGGTTTGAGAATATCAGCCCTGATGCTAAAAGAATATTCATTGATTGGGTACAAGAGAAGCAAGTGCCTGATGATGATATAGAAAATTTCGCAGAATGGTTCAAAAAGTATAACGAACGAGAACATACAGAAGATGATCTTTCAAAGTATGAAGATAAGCTGAGAGCCGGCAAATTGTATCTTCTTAGAGATACAGGCGAATTTAAAGAATTATACGAGAAGTATAAAAACAGCAGCGGAAAGAGCGATGAAGAACTGGCTCCAAAACCAAGAATGTCCAAAGGAAGATTTGTTAGCCGTAAAGAAGGAGCTCCGACTAATTCAAATGAAATGTTCAAGATGGAGCCTGTCGAAGCGATTGAATATATCAATGATTCCTCAAGATGGGTTATTGATAAACATAGTGAGAGTCCTTTTCATTCTCGGGAAGAAGCCTTATCGCATGTCTTTGAAGATGTTGTAAAAGAAAAGGTAGAGGGTTATGTCGCCCTGGAGTTAGAAGAAGTGCAGAAGCTAAAACCTATATTTCTTCAGCGATATTTTAGCGGAATAGTTAGTGTTTTCAGAGAAAATAAGCTTAAAAAAGACAGCCTACTTAACGTATTAAGAAAATCCGAAAGCATTGTTGAGGACAATTTAGACAGATCTGATCATTATTGGACGTTCAGGCTTATATTAGAGATAATCGAATCAATATTTAACGAAGAAGAGCTTAAGGAAAGTGTAGTTTCGAACAATAGTGGGCTTATATGGAATATCATAGATACGCTTAGAACATACGAGGAGAATAGAGAATCCAGCGGAGACTCAGATGCCCATACTGCTTGTATAAATTCTGTTTCCGGTAATGCTTTTATGCTTGTGATACGGTTTGGTCTTTTCCTTAAGAATTCAAATGAAGCAGATTACGAATCAAGCTGGTCACAAAAGATCAAGCATAGTATTGAGGATGTTATAGATAAAGACCAAAGGCGATGGGTGCGATGTGTTCTTGGCGTTAATTTTCCGCAGATACATTGGCTCGAAAAAACTCTTGCTGAATCAAAAGTTGATGAAATATTTGATGTTGACGATGACGAAACGTGGAGAGATGTCTGGGGTTCTTATTTGTCCTGGGGCAAAGCGTACAAGAATATATTTGAGTTTTTGCATGGCAAGGGGAAATATGATGATGCGATAGGCAAATCTGAGGAATGCTGTGAGGACTCTGGTGAGGTTAAGCAAGAATACGAAGGGCTTGTGCAACATTTAATGATAGCTTATTTCAATAGCTGGATAGAGTGGAGCGATGCTTTATTAGATAAATTCTTTAAAGAAGCCCCGGTTGAATTAAGAGCCAAGGCTGCAAGCTTTCTTTGTACGGGATTTAAACCGGCACTTGAAGATCCGAAGGGTTTTGAAGAAAAGGCGGGGCGAATTAGAGTTTATTGGAATAAGCGTATAAAAGAGATTAAGCCTGGGGATGATCCCAAGGAGGCTATTAAGCTGGTAGGCTGGGTGGAAGATTCGCTTTTAGATGCAAAAGAAACCTTAGAGTTAACATCAGCAACACTCGATTTGACTGGCGGGAAAGCAAGTCAGCATAGAGGTGAAGATATTCTTGTAAAAGCAGCCTGTAAGCTTGGGATTAACAATGAATTGCTGGCTTTGCAATGTATGAACAAAATGATGGCTGGCAAACCGGAATGGCTACATTTTTCTTTATACCAAGAAGAGTTAGAAAAGTTTCTGGAGCATGTTGTTGAGTTAGCGAAAAAGGACATCGAAATCAAGAATGAGGCGATAGAATTAATAAATGCTTATGGTCGAAGGAATATTAAGGATTTACGGCCTTATTATGATAAACTTGTGGAATCTTCTTGAAAGTAACTGCAACTGATCCACGTCTGAGTGCAAGCCACAAGGCGGCGGTTTTTTGTAGAACTTTAACAGCAACCCCGTGACACGTCACGGGGCTACATGGATTCCTGCCTTTGCAGGAATGACAATGGAGAGGTTGTGGCGGGTGCTGAGGATGGGGAAGGGAAAAATTGAGCATTCCTCACGTGGGCGTGAGTTTAATAGTGTTCGAGGGCCAGATCCTTCGACTCCGCTCAGGATGACAACGGGGGGGTAAACATGGATTCCTGCACCCGCATTTGCGAGTGGGGTCATATCTAAAGACTAAACAAACTCTAAATTCGAATTACCAAAATTCTAAACAAGAACGGTTGGTCAATGGTATGACTGCTTGACAAAGTTGCGAAGTTATTAAATAATCGGCTGAGAAAGTGCTCGAGCTATCGGATGCCCGCAGAGGTTTTCCGGCGTGGGAAAGTATGTCGGGCTTCAGGTTAAAATCTTCGTCGGATGGTAAGTATCGGAACAGGCAAAGGTTGACAGTAATTGAAAGCGATTCGAGGGTTTTTTGATGACATTGCAAAAATGCGGCAGGTTTTGGGTTGTGCCGGTTGTCGGTGTTCTGGCAGCGTTTGCTGCGGGCAGTGCATTTGGCGGCGACAAGGCGGGATTTGGGTGGCCGAGGATAACGAAGGAGTGTCGGCCATGGACTTACTGGTGGTGGCACGGCAGTTCGGTTAGTAAGGAGGGTCTGACCGAACATTTGGAGGCGTATCACAAGGCTGGTATGGGGGGCGTTCATGTTATACCGATTTATGGTGTGAAGGGTGAGGAGGAGCATTTTATAGAGTACCTTTCGCCGCGCTGGATGGAGATGTTGGGGCATCTGACAAAGGAGGCTGAGCGTTTGGATATGGGTGTTGATATGTCGACGGGTACCGGCTGGCCGCCCGGCGGGCCTAATGTCAGTATTGAAGATGCGACGGCGGAGGTGATTCTGCGGAAGTATGAGGTAGCGGGTGGTGGTTGTTTGGACAAGGCGGTAAGGGCAGGGGACAAGCAAAAGCTGAAGGCTGAGCATCTGCGCGCATTGATGGGGTATTCGGACGGCGGTGCGATTGTTGATTTGACTGGGAAGGTTGGTGGTGACGGCAGGCTGGAGTGGACGGCACCTGCGGGGAAGTGGAAGCTTTACGCGGTGTTTCAGGCGATTGGGGGCAAGAAGGTCGAACGTGCGGCGCCGGGCGGGGTCGGGTACGTGGTTGACCCGTTTTCGACGACGTCTCTGCGGCGATACCTGGAGCGGTTCGATAAGGCGTTTGCGAGTTATGATGGGATAATGCCGCGTGGGCAGTATCATGATTCTTATGAGTACGGGCATACGACGTGGACAGATGATTTTTTTGCGGAGTTCGAACGTCGTCGCGGTTACGACCTTCGGTGGCATCTGCCTGCGTTTTTTGGTGAGGGCGACGAAGATACTGTCTCGCGGGTGAAGTGCGATTATCGAGAGACTATATCGGATTTGCATTTGGGGTTTATCAGGGCGTGGACGCAGTGGTCGCATGAGAAGGGGTGCGTGACGCGCAACCAGGCACACGGCAGTCCTACGAACCTGCTGGATACATACGCGGCGGCGGATATTCCCGAGACGGAGATATTCGGGCCGAGCGGTTTTAAGATTCCAGGTGTTCGGCAGGATCCTTATTTTGGTTTTCACGCCGAGCTGAACAATCCGCTTTGTCTGAAGCTGGCATCGTCGGCGGCGCATGTCAGCGGCGGCAAGCTGGTTTCTTCGGAGTCGTGCACGTGGTTAGGTGAGCACTTTCAGGTTGCGCTTTCGCAAGTTAAGCCGGAGATTGACCAGTTATTTTTGAGCGGGATAAATCATGTCTTCTTTCACGGGATGGCGTATAGTCCTTTTGATGAGGCGTGGCCCGGCTGGTTGTTTTATGCATCGACGAATTTTGCACCGTCGAACAGCTTTTGGCATGATTTTCCTGAGTTGACGGGCTATATTGCACGGTGCCAGGCTTTTCTGCAGAGCGGTGTACCCGACAACGATGTACTGCTTTATTGGCCTATTTATGATACGTGGCATGGCGCAGGTGGGTTGACGATACAGAACAGCGTGCACGGTTTGGGCAGTTGGCTTAAGGGTGGGTTTCGTGAGGCCGCCCAGTTGCTTTGGGACGAGGGGTACGGGTACGATTATGTTTCGGACAGGCAGTTCTGCGATGCGCGGGTTCGTTCGGGCAGGATTGAACTTGGCGACGGTCGATACCGTGTTGTGGTTATTCCGGAGTGTCGTTTTATGCCGGTGGGGACATTAGAGCAGTTGGTTCGGCTGGCCAAGGCCGGGGGGACGGTGATTTTTCATAAGAAGCCGCCTGTGGATGTACCGGGATTGGGTGATTTGCAAAATCGGCGTGGACAGTTTGCCGCCCTGCTGAATAAGATTTCCGCAGAGGGCAACCAGGCTGGATTGAGTCGAAGAGGGATTGGCTCTGGTTTTGTTGTGATTGGCAGCAATCTCGACGATACGCTTGCTCGCTGCGGCGTGCAAAAGGAAGAAGTGATGAGTAAAGGTGTGAGATTTATCCGCAGGAGAGACGAGGAGGGGACGATATATTTTCTTGCAAACCAGGGTGACAAAGACGTTGACGAGGTGGTTCGTTTTAACGTTGAGGGCGCGGCCTCGGCTGTGTTCATGGATGGGCAGTTCGAGGACAGGATGGGGACAGTGCGGATTTTGCGTGGAGAGGATCCGCGGATGCAATGCCGGTTACAGCTTGAGCCGGGGGAGTCGATTTTTCTTAGGGTGTTCTCATCTAAACAGGTCAGCGGGCCGCGATGGAAGTACTTCGAAGCGGTTGGTGAGCCTTATGAGATTAAGGGCAGATGGCAGGTACATTTTGTGCAGGGTGGGCCGGTGCTGCCGGGGGATTTTGAGACGGACAGACTCGCTTCGTGGACTGAGTTGGGGGATTCCGAGGCGAAGAGATTTGCAGGGACGGGGCGTTATAAGATTGATTTCGAGAAGCCCGCAGCCAAGGCCGACGACTGGATTCTGGAATTAGGTGACGTTCGGGACAGCGCGCGGGTGACATTGAACGGGCGGTATGTCGGTGTGGTGTGGAGTGTTCCTTTTAAGATTGCGGTCGGCAAATTCCTTCGGGAGGGGAAAAATGAACTCGATGTTGAGGTGACGAACCTGAGCGCGAACCGGATTGCGGACCTTGACCGGCGGAAGGTGAACTGGAAGAAGTTTTACGAGATTAATTTCGTGAACATTGATTATCACAAGTTCGATGCTTCCGGGTGGCCCCTGATGGATTCAGGGCTTTTGGGGCCTGTTCGGCTTGTTGGAGTTGACGTGCGTGATTAGTTTGTAAAAAAGGCATTGAGACTTCAAAAAAGCGGTGGTAATTCTTTTCGAGTCCTGAAGGTTTTGTTATAATGAACCGGCGACCAGGAAAGAGAGCACCGTGGAAGATTTCAGTAGAAGTAGCAGCAGTCAAGGTTTTTATTATAGCTGGAGCGGGCCATGAAGCTTTCGAAATGCGGGTTATTCATGTTGGCGATTTTGTGGGTTGTTTGGGTTTCGCAGATTGGTTGGGCGGCGGATGCCGGAACGAACGATACTTCGGTGGCGGTGGCTGAAAAGATTCAGATGTTAGGGCTACGTGACGATACGCTGAAATATCAGGAGAGGCCGCTATATTGGCTTAAGCAGCGTCGCGAGAAAAATCTTCCGCAGTTGATTGCGGGACTTGACAGTACTCAGGCCCGCATCGGGCGAGGGTGTCTAAAAGTTCTCAAAGGAGTTAGCGAAAGCGGGGAACTGTTGGAGGCGTTGATACGGATAGGCGGGGATGCGAACCATCCGATTAATTCAGAGGCAACGCTGAGTCTTTGCGATTTTGCCCAGGATGTTCGAGCCAGAGAGGTGCTGGTAAAGGCGTTGTATGACGAGAAGCGCTTTGGTGATGCGCGAGATCGTGCAACGATTGCTGAGTCTCTTGGGAAAAAGAGTGAGGCGGTTAGGCTGCTGGTACCGCTGCTGGACGACAAAAGTAAAAGCAACTCAAAGGTCATGGGAATCATAAGACGGCTTGGGGACATTGGTGATAATTCGGCAATCGGCGACCTGACAAGGATGTCACAGGATCGCCGGTGGAGAGTTGCGGTAGCGGGATATTTGGCTTTGGCGAAGATTGATTCGGAGAAATTCGGTCTGACTCAGGACCAGGAAGGCTTTTTGGTGAAGTCCGTGTGGATGTCCAAGGTCAACCGGTCGACTTACGTGGAGCACTGGAAGGAGCTTGCGGAGTTTAAGCGTAAAGAGGTTCGGCGCTACGTGATGCAGATGCTTGACAGTGACAGTCCGGAGGCGGCGCTGATAGTTCTCGAGATGTGGCGGGATACAGATGCGCTGCCGGAGATTCGGGGTGGGATGATGATGAAGAGAGAAGGGAGGTGGCATCGTCGGGCGTTTATCGCAGCTTACCTGGATATCGAGGGGACGGATAAATCAATCGAGGAAGTTGTTTCGATGTTGAAGAAGCCGCAGGACGGCTCGGGCAGGAGTGGGTCATTCCGCAGAAATGATGCGGAAGAGGCTCTTTGGGGCATAACTCAATCGATAATGTCTGACGAGCGGAAGCTTACTGTATTGAGGCGATTCCGGGATGGGTTGGACCATCAGTTGGTTGCCCGGCACGTGCGGGGCGGCGACGAAGCAGATTTGTCGACAATTTTGGTGCCGTTGATGGAGGAAGAAAACGATATTTCGGCCCTTGGGGAGTATGCCCAAACAGCGGCGCGGGACAAAGAGAAGCGTTTCGGTAAAGAAGTACGCGATGCCCTGGAGAAGCTGTTATCAAAGAAGACTATATCTTCCAAAGAGAAGTATGGTGCTCAATTAATACTTGATGCCTGTGCATCGTATGGACTTGAGGACTCCGGCAAGATGACGGATAAGCTATTGTCGGGGCAGTTTCCAGCGAATGTTCGTATTGCTGCAGCTCGTGTATCGGCGAAGTTGGGCGGTGACCGTACAGGAGCGCTGAAATTTCTGTACGAGCAATTGAGCAGCAGCAGGCGTGAGGTGCGTCAGGAAGCATCCACTCGGCTGTCGTCGATCAAATGTCTTGGTGAGTCCGAGCGAAAAGAACGGGAAGAATTGGTGCTTTCTCATCTGGGTCATTCCAGTGAGGATTATGCTCTTCGAGTTTTGACTACCTGCCAGGGTCACAAAACGGCAGAGAAGCTGGAGCCTATTCTGGATGAAGAGAATGTTGCCCGGAGCGTTTATGCAGCGTGGGTTCTTGCCCAGCATCCAGACGATGCTGTGAAGGAGAAGGGGCTTCGGCGGGTAGCTATCTATGCGATGTTTCACCATCAGGAATATCAAGCGGGGGCGGGCATAGATTTTGGTATAGCGTCTGAACTTTCTTTTCACCAAGTCACCTCAAATCTTCGTCGAGACTGGTATCAACCGAATCATGGGGCCGTAAAAATCCCCAAGAAGTTTCTTACACCTTTTGAGTTTGACGAGAATGAGGAGGTGTTTGCCGTTAGAGCGTATCGGTATTCGAGATTGAATAGTTGGAATGATATGTTTCCTCCTTACTATCTGCAGACGAACAGTCGCGGTTCGTGGGACGTGTCGCATCTGTCGCTGTTTCGAGTGATTGCACATGAAGACCCTCATCTGGGTATTCTGTATGTCAAGGGTGAAAAAGTGGCACATTTTACGAATCGAAAAACAGCAGCTCGAATAGTCTCGGGTATCACCAATGCGAAGGCCAGCTATACAGGCCTTGCCGGCGAAGAGATTGACAGCGAGCACGTACCACCTCAACCATACAAGGACCAGAACAAACTAATCGCTCAATTTGTGTTAGAGCTTATCCAGTCAACGGGAGCTTCGGATGCGACAGGGGGTGTGCGACACAAGCGTCGTGAGGCCATAGAGAGAATCATTCGGAACTTGACGGATCGATTAGGTGAGGACTTGAAACATGCGTTGCATCTTGAGGCCAAACGGCGTGATATGGTGGATAAACTGAAGGCCGGACGATTTTCCATTTGGGCCGATTGGCCACGGTAGAGTGGTGGTGGTTTATTTTGTTGTGTAGGTTAGGATGTTTACGGATGCTGGGGGTAGGGTGACGGTCGGCATTGGTGAGGCGGGTAGTGCAACGGCGGTCGGTTTTACGGCATTGGGGTTCTGAAAGGTGTTGTGGGCGTGGATGTCGGCGGTGGCGAGGGTTCTCCATGATTTCAGGCGGGCGTTTTCGAGGTTTTGGAAGTTTATTGCGACGACGGCCTCTTTCGAAGCGTGGGTATTGACGAGGCTGAGAGTTATTGTGTCGGCTTTTCGCGAGCATGACGCGGTAACGTTAGGGATAGTGTTTTGTGTGTTGTTTCTATCGGTGAAGTGAATCTGCGAGGTAGTGACATCGCATTGCAGGGCGTCGGCTCCCTGATGGGGGGCGTACATTTCGAATACATGGTAGGTTGGGGTTGTAATCATCCGCGGGCCTTTAGTGAGAATCATGCACTGCAGGACGTTTATTGTCTGTGCGATGTTGGCCATGCCGATTTTGTCGCAGTTTTGGTTGAAGATGTTCAGTGTCAGGGCGGCGACGAGGGCATCGCGGACGGCATTTTGCTGCCGGAGGAATTTTCGGTTGGTTCCGGGCATGGCCTGATGCCATGTACCCCATTCGCAGACGCCGAGTTTGACGCTGTGTCCCGGGTCATACTCTGCCATGATTTGCCAGTGTTTGTCGATAAGTTCCTCGACGTGCATGCACTTTGCGAGCAGGCCGTAGAACTGGTCGGTGGTGTATTCAGTTGCGGTCCCGTATGATTTTGCCCCGGTGTAGTAGTGCATGTCGAAGGCCTCGATGCGGCCTATTCGGTTTCTGCCGTTTGCGCGTCGTCCTGATATTTCTTCGAAGAAGTCCTTTGTCCAGGTGTAATTGTCATCGCTCGGTCCGCTTGCGATTCTGTAGAAGCCTTCCTTCGGGGGGAAGTGGCAGTACTCGGAGAACAGTCGGTAGAGCCGTGCATATTGTGAGGGGTCCATGCTTCCTCCGCAGCCCCAGTTTTCATTTCCGATGCAGAGGTATCGAAGGTTAAAAGGTTCCGGGTGGCCGTTTTGCGCGCGGAGGTTTGCCAGTGTGGAGTCACCGTTGAAGTTGAGGTATTCGAGCCAGTCTTTCAGTTCCTGTGGTGTTCCGCTTCCGACGTTTGCAGCAATCATTGGTGCGGTGCCGACTTGTTCGCAGAAGTCGAAGAATTCGTGGGTTCCGAAGTGGTTGTTCTCGATGACGCGTCCCCAGTGCACGTTTACTGTTTTTGGTCTTTGGTCGCACGGTCCAATTCCATCTCTCCAGTGGTAGCTGTCTGCGAAGCATCCTCCGGGCCATCGGATGACGGGCGGTTTAATTTTTTTGAGTGCCTGCACGACGTCTTTGCGGATTCCGCGGACGTTTGGTATATCGGAATCGGGGCCTACCCATATTCCTTCGTAGATGCAGCCGCCGAGGTGTTCAGCGAAGTGGCCGTAGATGTTGGGGTTTATGGTTGCGATTTTTTTGTCGGCATTGACGGTGACGGTGTTTGCGGCGGCGAAGCAAAGGCTGGTAAGTGACATTGTGAGCATGACGCAGAGGACGGTGAGGCGGTTGGATGTTTGATGTGCCATTTTGATATGCTCCTTTTAATGAAAGACCATATTGGGATACCTGTTGGTTTGATTTTACAATAATCGGCGTTGAAGTAAAGGCCTTTGTTGAAATAAGTGTCGGTTGAGTTGGTGAAAAAGTGATTTGACTTTGGCAGGTTACGGGCTTACTATTTGTACTTCGTCAGGCCCCATCGGGCAAAATACCGCTAAGATGTGCAGCGGTGCAGGAAAACGGTTCTATAAAGGTTTCAACGTTAGACGGGAGGACAAGTTATGGCATATTCAATCGGGCTTGATTACGGTACGAACTCGGTTCGGTGTTTGATAGTCGACGTGGCAGACGGCAGAGAGTTGGGCACGGCGGTATATGAATATGAGACGGGCGAGGCGGGGATAATACTGGATTCTTCGGACCATAATCTGGCGAGACAGAACCCAGCGGACTATTCGAAGGGTATCGAGGTTACGGTTCGAGAGGCGATAAAAGCCGCGAAGGAGGCCAACAGTGAGTTCGATGTGAGCGATATTGTGGGAATCGGGGTTGATACGACAGGGTCGACGCCGATACCTGTTAATAAGGAGGGGGTGCCGCTTGGTATGTTGGATGAGTTCAAGGATAATGCGAACGCGTGCGCGTGGCTTTGGAAGGACCATACGGCTTATGCTGAGGCGGCTGAGATTACGGAACTGGCGGCGAAGGAGCATCCGGAGTACCTGGCGAAATGCGGTGGAACATATTCATCGGAGTGGTTCTTCAGTAAGATATTTCACTGCCTTCGGACGGACGCGAAGGTTTTTGATGCGGCATATAGCTGGGTGGAGTGCTGTGACTATATAACGGGTGTGCTGACGGGGACGGAGCGGCCCGACGTTGTGAAGCGCAGTCGGTGTGCGGCGGGACATAAGGCGATGTTCTCGAATGAGTGGGGAGGGCTTCCTGCGAAGGGTTTTCTATCGAAGCTTGACAGCAAGTTGGGGGCGCTGCGTGACAGGCTTTACGAGGAAAGTTATGCGGTGGATGTCGAGGCAGGCAAGCTTACGGAGGAGTGGGCAACAAGGCTTGGCTTGAAAGGATCGATACCGGTTGCAGTCGGCGCGTTTGACGCTCATTTGGGAGGCGTAGGCAGTGGTATTGCGCCGGGCAAGTTAGTGAAGATAATCGGCACCAGTACTTGTGATATGTTAGTTTCGGAATCCGGCAAAGCGTTTCCTGATATTCCGGGGATATGCGGGATAGTTGATGGTTCGATTTTGCCGGGCTACTATGGTCTGGAGGCTGGTCAGTCGGCGGTGGGTGACATTTTCAACTGGTTCGTCAATTATATTCAACCTGGAGGGGCCGAGGCTGGTTCGCATGAGGCATTGACTGCCAAGGCAGAACAATTAAAGCCGGGTCAGTCGGGTCTGCTGGCATTGGACTGGAACAACGGGAACAGGACGATACTTGTCGACCAGCGGCTGACGGGCTTATTGGTTGGGCAAACGCTGCATACTCAGCCGGAGGAGATTTATCGTGCATTGATAGAGGCAACGGCGTTTGGTGCCCTGACGATAATCAACCGGTTCGAAGAGTATGGCGTGAAGGTTTCGGAGGTGATAAACTGCGGCGGTATTGCGGAGAAGAACCCTTTTATTATGCAGATTTATGCCGATGTGACGGGCAGGGAGATGAAGGTCAGCCGGTCGGCACAGACATGCGCACTGGGTTCGGCGATAGCAGGTGCGGTTGTGGGGGGCAGCCATAAAGATGTTCCGGCGGCGCAGGCGGCAATGTGCGGTGTGAAGAAGCGGACGTTTAAGCCTATCGCGGAGAACGTGAAGGTTTACGCGGAGCTTTACGTGCTTTATAAACAGCTTCATGATGCGTTCGGTGTTGATGGTTGGTCGGGCAGGCTTGCGAATGTTATGAAAGAGCTTTTGAATATAAAGGACAGGGTCAACGCCTGATGAGTGAAGAGCGAAAGGTTTATCTATGAATTCACGTGAGCGGGTAGCGAAGATTCTCAAGCATGAAGAGGCGGACCGTGTGCCGATAGATTTTGGCTCGACGATGACAACGGGTATTACGGCTTCGATGGTGTACCGGATAAAGAAATATTACGGGCTGCTTGAAGAGGGAGAACGGATTAAGGTTGTGGAGCCTTACCAGGTTTTGGGTGAGATTGACGCGAAGCTGCGAGATTTTCTTGGCCTGGACGTGGTGGGCGTATTCGGGCTTAAGAACCTGTTCGGGTTCGAGAACAAGGACTGGAAAGAATGGGAGCTTTTTGACGGGACTCCGGTTCTTGTTCCGGGCGATTTCAATACCAAGCCCGACGAGAACGGTGACATACCGATGTGGGCCGGCGGTGACAGGAGCTACGGGCCTTCCGCAATAATGCCGAAGGGTGGATTTTACTTTGATTCGATAATCCGTCAGAAACCGTTCGACGAGGCCAACCCTGACTGGCGTGACAATACGGAGGAGTTTGTGGTTGTCGCCGATGAGGAGGTTGCGTACCTTGCGAACGAGGTTAATGAGGCCTACGAGAATACGGATTGCGCGATTGCGATTTCGATTCCGGCGGCGGGTTTTGGTGATATTGCGCTTGTTCCAGGGCCATTTATGAAGGACCCGAAGGGGATTCGTGACATTGCGGAGTGGTATATGTCGATTGCGCTTCGGCCGGAGTTTATGAAGAAGGTGTTCGAGTACCAGTCGGAGATTGCGATTGAGAACCTTATGAGGATATACAAGGTGGTGGGCGAGAAGGTTCAGATGGTGTTCATGTCCGGTGCGGACTTCGGGTCGCAGAATGGTCCGATGATTTCGGCGAAGACTTACGCGGAGATATACCTTCCTTATCAGAAGAAGCTGAACGACTGGGTGCATGAGAATACAGGGTGGAAGACTTTTATCCATACGTGCGGTTCGGTTGAGCCGCTGCTGGAGGTGATAATTGAGGCAGGCTACGATATTTTGAATCCCGTTCAGTGCTCCGCGGCGAACATGGATGCTTCGATGCTGAAGTCGAAGTACGGCGAGCGGCTTGTGTTCTGGGGAGGCGGCGTGGATACTCAAAAGACGCTGCCGTTCGGCAAGGCTGAGGAGGTTCGCAAAGAGGTAAGCGAACGGGTTGAAGTATTCAAGAAGGATGGCGGCTTTATGTTCAATACGATTCATAATCTTCAGTCTGGTGTTCCGGCGGAGAATTTTGCCGCGATGATGGATGCTTACAAGGCACACTGTGACTATTAGTTTCAAGGTATCGCCATGGGTGAAAGGTGTTTTCGGGACTTGAAGTGATTTTGCATTTGAGGATTTGCAGATGAAGAAGCTGATAATACCGGTGGTTGTGCTGGCGATAGTGATGGGGGCGACCAGTGTTGTCAAGCGTGTTGGTCGGCATCATGGTGGCGACAGTGTTGCCGGTGAGGGCAGGCCGATTTCGTATGACGAGCTTTATGTTGAGGTTTCGGCTCTGGGCAATCTTGACTATTTTTACGACCACAAGTTAGGGATGAAGCTTGCGGGCAAACTGTTTGGGGTCCGGACGGAATATGTCGGGCCTGCGGACTATGATATTCGCGCGATGATAACGGCTTTTGAGCAGACGCTTGCGAAGAAGGGGTTGAAGGGTGTTGTTGTAGTGGGTTTCGAAGATGCATTGATTCCCATAATCAACAAGGCAGTGAGGCTTGGGATTCCGGTGGTGACGGTTGATGCGGATCTTGCGGCATCGAAGCGTGTTGCGTTTGTTGGTACGGGGAATTTTCAGGCGGGTTATGAAGGGGGCAGGAAGCTGGCGAGCCTGATAGGATATAAGGGTAAAGTTGCATTGATGACGAAAGTCGGGCAGTCGAATCTTGACGAGCGTGTTCGTGGATACGAGTCGGCACTTGGTAAATACAAGGATGTTGAAATCGTTCAAACGGTTGATACACAGTCGGATTCCATTGTTGCGGCGCAGGTTGCGGCGGCGGTTCTTCAGAATAACCCGGACCTTGCGGGGCTTGGCTGTGTTGAAGCAGCGGGTGGTGTTGGTGCGGCGACGGCAGTTCGTGAGGCGAAACTGGCGGGTAAGGTTAAGATAGTTTCGATGGATCGTGGTAATGACGTTCTTGGCCTGATTAAGGATGGTTTAATTTCGGCAACGATAGCTCAGCAGACGGCGCTTATGCCGCTTTACGCGGTTGAGATATTGCATATGTTGAATAATCATAAGATTCCTATTACGACGGATAACGCCGCTGCGGGTATTTCAGGTGTTCCGTCTTTTGTTGATACGGGAGTGGTTGTTGTCGATGAGAGTAACTACCGGTATTTTTTAAGGCAGTGATTTCATATGAGGGCAAGGCCGTCGCATTTTTCGGGTGACAGCGAGGACGTTGTTCTCGATGTTCGTGGGATTGTGAAGCGTTTTCCGGGTGTTTGCGCTCTCGATGCGGTTGATTTCGAACTTCGCAGAGGTGAAGTTCATGCTCTTGTCGGTGAGAACGGTGCGGGCAAGAGCACGCTGATTCACATTCTCGGCGGTGTTTACCGGCCTGATTCCGGGAGTATTTTGCTTGAGGGCAAAGAGGTTTGTTTTTCGGGTGTTGTCGATGCGGTACATCATGGTTTAGGAGTTGTTTTTCAGGAGCTTTCCCTGGTTGGCGGGCTGTCGGTTGCGGAGAATGTTTTTGCGAACCGTCAGCCTGTGAAGTTTGGCGATATGATCGACCGGAGGCGGCTTTATGAGGAGACTTCCCGGATTCTCGGTCTTTTCGAACTGAGTATCGACCCGTCGAGACAGGTTCGGTATCTTTCGGCGGACGAGCGGCAGGTGGTTGAAATACTCAAGGCGATATCACATGAGCCGAAGGTATTGATTTTTGATGAGCCGACATCTTCTCTTGCGGCGTCGCATGTTAAGCGGCTGTTCAATATCATCAGGAAACTGAAAGCGCAGGGTTGTTCGGTGATTTATATTTCGCATCATCTTAGGGAGGTTTTCGGGTTGGCAGACAGGGTTACGGTCCTTCGCGACGGTCGGCATGTTGAGACGTGTGCTGTAAGTGAAGTGAGTGAAGATGAGCTTGTTCGGAAGATGGTAGGTCGCGAGGTGGTGGATATGTATGGAGGGCGGACCGCATCGGTTGGGCAGGAGTGTTTTCGTGTTGAAGGGGTCAGCCGCAAGCGGCAGGTTAAGGATGTGAGTTTTTCGGTTGGCTGCGGTGAGATAGTGGGTATTGCTGGACTTTCGGGTGCCGGGAGAACGTCGTTAGGGCGGGGGATTTTCGGGGCGGACCCCTTCGATGAAGGTGAGATGTTTTTGAACGGTCGTCAGGTTCGGATAGGCAATTGCCGGCAGGCGATAGAGAACCGCATCGGGTATCTGACTGAGGACCGGAACGAGCAGGGCTTGTTCGGATGGATGACGATTCGTGAGAATTGCGTTGCCCCATCTCTTGGGTGCTTTGTGAAGCGTTTTGGTTTGATGGACGAGCAGGCGATAACGGATTTTGCCGAGGTGAATCGTTTCAAGCTGAACATCGTCGCACCGAGTGTTCACCGGCGTGTGGAGAAGCTTTCGGGGGGCAACCAGCAGAAGGTTCTGCTTTCGATGTGGATGGGGATTAAGCCGCAGCTTTTGATTGTCGATGAGCCGACGCGGGGAGTTGACGTCGGTGCAAAGAGTGAGATTTATCATCTTCTTCGTGGGTTGGCAGGTCAAGGGGTGGGTATCATTATGATTTCGTCGGACCTTCTGGAGATATTAGGACTTAGTGACAGAGTATTAGTAATGCGCGGCGGCAGGATTGTGGGTGAGTTCGGCAGGGACGAGGCAACGGAGGAAAATGTTATAGCGTGCGCGAGCGACGTTTTGCTGAGACAGGACGTCGAATTAAAGTGATGTTTATTGTTTATCGAGAGTGAAGTAATTGAAAGCAAAGTCTACTATCGCCAACCGGATAGCTTCGGTGACAAGTTTTCGCGAGTTTATGATACTGTACATTATCGTACTGGGTGTCGTGGCGATGTCATACGCGGTTCCTCAATTTATGAGCAGGCAGAATATATCGGCGATTCTTTTGTCGATGTCCGACCAGAGTATTATCGCTATCGGGATGACGATTCTTTTGATATCGGGTGGGTTTGACCTTTCGGTCGGTTCGACGGTCGGTCTTTCCGGTGCGGTGACGGCAATCTGGCTTACGAGCGGGATGCCCGTGGCAGCAGCGATAATGATGGGGCTTGCGGTTGGTGCATTGATTGGGCTGGTGAACGGTCTTTTGATTGCGGAGGTCGGTATAAATCCTTTTGTGACGACGCTCGGCATGATGATCCTTGTTCGCGGGATGCATATGGTGGTGACTTCCGGGCAGAATATTTCCGGTCTTACCAAGTCGTTTACGGCGTTGGGCCAGTCGAGTGTTATGGGGATTCAGTATCCAATTATTATTTCGCTGATTTTGGTTTTTGCCGGTGACTTTGCTCTTCGCAGGAGCCGTTTTTTCCGGCAGAATTATTATATCGGCGGTAATGAGAAGGCGGCTATACTTTCAGGAATCAATGTTAAGCGTCTGAAGATATTTAATTATATGCTGACAGGCTTTCTTGCGGCGCTGGCGGGTATTATCATAACGGCGAGGCTGGGTTCGGCATCGACGACGGCGGGCAAGGGTCTTGAGCTGCGAGTGATTTCGGCGGTGATTATTGGTGGGGCAAGTCTGCGCGGCGGCGTTGGGACGGTTGCCGGCGCGTTTCTGGGTGCGTCTTTGATGTCGATTATCATAAGTTCAATCAACCTGCTTGGGATTGATATTTACTGGATCGATTTTGCGATAGGAGCGGCGCTATTGGTTGCGGTAATAATCGATACAATAAGCAAAAAGGGAAATGAGCTAAGATAAATGAGAAGGTGGCGTTGAGATGGGACAGAGAACCGGTAAGTATGCGATTGTGTCATGTGCGGTTTTGTTTTTGGTTGCCGGGTGCGATTCCGGTTCGAGGACATGGCAAGGCATTGAACTTAATAACGATTATATTACGATGAAGGTTGTCCCTGAGATTGGCGGGCGTGTTATCCAGTACAGCCTTGGCGGGCACGATTTTTTCTGGGTCAATAAAGAGCTTTCGGGCAGGGAGCCTCCGTCGAGCGGCGTTGGCCCGAAGGGCGAATGGCTGAACTACGGCGGGGACAAGATTTGGCCTGCGCCTCAGGGCTGGGACAATGACGAGCAGTGGCCCGGTCCTCCGGATGCGGTTCTGGACGGTGGGCCTTATAAGGCTGAGCCGATAGAGAGCCGCGGCCAGCGTGTCGGTGTGAAGTTGACGAGCATGAAAGACGTTCGCAGCGGTATTCAGTTTTCGCGTTCGTTCAGGATTCGCAATGACTCCAGCCGCGTGAGCATCAAAGCGACGATGAAAAATATCGATACGAAGCCTCGCCGATGGGGGATATGGGCGGTGACACAGTTCGATGCGAGCAACAGGGCCGGTAAGGGATACAACAAGGAGTTTTATGCGTATTGTCCGCTGAACAGGGAGAGTGCTTTTGACAAAAGCTATAGGGTGATATTCGGGATGGTTAATAACACGTCGTGGCAGCCGGACTATGGCAAGCAGATGATGCGTGTTAATTATCAGCACGTGGTAGGCAAAATTGGGTTGGATTCGCCGGATGGCTGGGTGGCTACCGTTGACTCAAAGGCAGGTTATGCATTTGTGCATCGTTTCGAATTCGAGCCAGAGCTGGCATATCCTGACGGCACTTCAGTCGAGTTATGGAGCCAGGGGCTTGGCGAGTTTACAGCCTGGGGCAAAGTTAATAAGATGACGGATGACCCGAAAGAGAATCCCTATGTTATGGAGACAGAGATTTTAAGCCCGTTTGCAAGTCTCGAACCGGGAGAAAGTTATAGTTTTAGTTACGAATGGTACGCGGCGAAGATACCGGCAGGGGCATGCGTGACAAGTTGCAATGAGGTTGGTGTTATGTGCGAACCGCTTGGGGCGAAAGTTGACGGCGGTAAGCTGGCTGCACAGGGCAGTTTCGGGTTGTTTTTCGAGGGAACTGTGGATCTGGTTTTCCTGGGGCAAGACGGCTGGCCGATAGGTAAAGTTGGTGGGCCTATCGAAGTTAGTCCGTTAGAGGCCCTGGAGATTGTGAGGATTTTGAAGACAGTTGGTGATGTCGAGGTTCCTGAAGGGGCGGCAAAGCTGGTTGTGAACATGCATGACAAGGACACGGGGTTCATCGGTGAGCTTGGTCGAACGGAGATAGTTCGTTAACAGCAGAGTTCAGGTGGTTCGAAGTGGTTCTTGAGTTTTGGTCAATTGCAGCCTATGATAGGTTTTGTGATTTTTGATGGGATATAACGAGACAGGGTTGCGATGTACGAAGCGCTGAAAGAGGCTGTTTCGCGGGCAAATGTCGAGCTTCAGCGGCAGAAGCTTGTGATTTACAGTTGGGGCAATGTCAGTGCGATAGACCGTTCGGCGGGTGTGGTTGCAATAAAACCAAGCGGGGTTGCTTATGATGAATTGACGGCGGAGAAGATTGTTTGCGTGAGTGTCGATGGTGCAGTTTTGGAGGGTGATTTGAGTCCTTCTTCCGATACTGCGACGCACCTGGAGCTTTACCGCAGTTTCAAGGCTGTTGGTGGGATATGCCATACTCATTCTGTTCACGCGACGATGTGGGCGCAGGCGTGTAGGGAGATACCTTGTTTTGGCACGACCCATGCGGATTATTTTTACGGTTCGGTTCCGGTAACTGAGACGATGAGCAGCGATGAGGTTGAAAGTGATTATGAGTTGAACACTGGCAGAGTGATAGTGCGGCGTTTTGCAGGTGTTGACCCGATGCAGATGCGGGCGGTTCTGGTGGCGAGTCATGGGCCTTTTACCTGGGGGACATCAGCGGCTGAGGCGGTGGAGGCAGCGGTTGTTCTGGAAGAGGTTGCTCAGATGGCGCTGGGGACGGTGACACTAAATCCGGGTCGTGAGGGGATTGGGCGGGTATTGCTTGATAAGCATTATCTGCGTAAGCACGGCAGAGATGCGTATTACGGACAGGAACATTAAACAGGAGATACGAAGATGAAAAAGGTAACATTCGGAGTTATTGTCGGCAACAGGGGGTTTTTCCCCGATTCACTGGCCAAAGAGGGCAGAAAGAACATACTCGAGGTGCTTAAGGAAAACGGGTACAACTCGGTTGCGCTTTCAATGAAGGACACGAAGTACGGGGCGGTTGAGACATTCGATGATGCGAAGAAGTGCGCGGCGCTGTTTGCCTCGAAGGCGAACGCGATTGACGGGATTATTGTTACACTGCCGAATTTCGGCGACGAGAAGGGTGTGGCTGAGGCGATTAAGCGCAGCGGGCTTTGCGTTCCGATTCTGATACATGCCGAGCCGGACGACGCGAAGAAGATGACGATTGCCGACAGGCGTGACTCGTTCTGCGGCAAGATAAGCGTGTGCAATAATCTTCGCCAGGCGGGCATTGCTTATACGCTGACACGGACGCATACGATGAAGGCGGCATCGGCGGGGTTTGCCGGGGAACTGGAGGATTTCGCGTCGGTGTGCAGGATTATTCGCGGGCTAAAGAACGTTCGATTCGGAGCTATCGGCGCCAGGACCGGCGCGTTCAATACGGTTCGCTATAGCGAGAAGCTGCTGGAGCTTTACGGCATTGCGGTCGAGCCGGTCGACCTGTCCGAAGTTTTGGGTAAGGTTGCACGTCTGGCGGATAATGACAGAGGCGTTAAAGCGAAACTTAATTCGATTAAGGGATATGTTTCTACGCAGACGGTTCCGGATGACGTTCTCCTGAAGATGGCGAAGTTCGGCTACGTGATTGACAGGTGGATTAAGGAGATGGAACTAAACGGCACGGCGATTCAGTGCTGGACGGCGCTGGAGGAGTTTTTCGGGATTGTGCCATGTACACTGATGAGTATGATGAGTGACTCGCTGGTTCCCAGCGCGTGCGAGGTGGATATTATGGGGCTGCTTGGTATGTATATTCTCCAGTTGGCCGGCGGCGGAGCCAGTGCGATTCTTGACTGGAACAATAATTATGGCAGTGACCCGGACAAATGCGTTGTGTTCCACTGCAGCAATATCGCAAAGTCTCTTCTAAAGAGCGCTAAGATGGACTACCAGGAGATTATCGCCGGCTCGGTTGGTAAGGAGAACACGTACGGCACTATCGGCGGCAGGATTGCCGGCGGTAAGGCGACCTTCTGCCGCGCGAGCACCGATGACAGCGAGGGGATTATCAGTGTTTATGTCGGCGAGGGTGAGTTTACAAGCGATAAGCTGGATACCTTCGGCGGCTACGGCGTGATGAAAATACCGCACCTTCAGCGGCTTATGGAGTATATCTGCAAGATGGGGTTCGAGCACCACGTGGCGGCGAATATGTGCAGCAAAGCCGACGCCGTGGCCGAGGCCCTCGATAATTACATGGGCTGGGAGGTTTATCAACACTCATAGACAATACGGTCGATAATTTTGTAAAGTTTTGTTGCAATTATTCGGTGGAGTGTTATGTACATGCGAAAGCAGACACGGCGGGAGTTTTTGAAGGCTGTTGGTTTTGCGGCGCCGGTGATGGCGATGTTGCCGGGTTGTCTGGTTTCGGGGGGACCTCCCGCAGGGACAGAGCGCAGGCCTAACGTTGTGTTGGTGATGACGGATGACCAGGGATATGGTGATTTGGCATGTCACGGCAATGGCGTGATACAGACGCCTAATCTTGACCGGCTGTACCGCCGGAGCGTTCGCTTGACGGATTTTCATGTTGGGCCGACGTGTTCGCCGACTCGTGCGGCACTTATGACCGGCAGATACTGCAACCGGACTGGGGTGTGGCATACGATTATGGGTCGCTCGCTTCTGCGGCGCGATGAAGTGACTATGGCTGACGTGTTCCGGGCAGGCGGCTACAGGACGGGGATATTCGGCAAGTGGCATTTGGGAGATAATTATCCGTATCGTCCGAATGACCGCGGGTTTGACGAGGCGTTGGTGCATAAAGGCGGCGGCATCGGCAACACGCAGGACTATTGGGGCAACGATTATTTCGACGACACGTATTTTCGCAACGGCAAAGCCGAGAAGTTCAGGGGATACTGTACGGACGTCTGGTTTACCGAGGCGATGAAGTTTATCGAGGCCAACAGGGACAGGCCTTTTCTGTGTTATCTGCCGACGAATGCACCGCATAGTCCTTACCGTGTGCCGGAGAAATACAGCCGGATGTATGAGGGCAAGGGGGTTAACGCCGGTTTTTACGGGATGATAACGAACATCGATGAAAATATGGGCCGGCTGATGAAGAGGCTGGATGAGCTTGGTCTGGCTGATAATACGATTCTGATTTTTATGACGGATAACGGCAGCAGTGAGCCGCGTTACAATGCGGCAATGCGTGGTAATAAGGGTGATGCCTATGACGGTGGTCACCGTGTTCCGTTTTTTATTCGCTGGCCCGAGGCGGGTATTGGCGGCGGTAAAGACGTGGAACGGCTGACGGCGCATATTGATGTTTTGCCGACGTTGATAGAACTTTGCGGATTGGCAAGGCCGAGCGGTGTGCAATTTGACGGTAAAAGCATTGTTTCGCTTTT
>Ga0210003_1000349_pt1 | contig 41264 bp, 70 predicted proteins | sample LantaG_FD_182804 | JGI IMG/M metagenome (GOLD analysis project Ga0210003, IMG submission 182804) | Deep subsurface microbial communities from Baltic Sea to uncover new lineages of life (NeLLi) - Landsort_02402 metaG (SPAdes) (version 2) | ecosystem: Environmental > Aquatic > Marine > Oceanic >...
CAAAAAGTTGATCCTTTTCCTGCCCTGCCGCATCATCATTTCTGCTTCGGATTTAATTTGTTCTAAGCTATAAACTTTTTTGAATTTCATTTTCAATATAAATTTTTTTATCTGGATTCTTTAACCATTGATACATACATGGTCCGGATATATTAAATCTGTCTCCTAATTGTTCTAATGTCATACCGTATTTACGGATATATTTTGATGTTTTATTTCTATCGCCATATTCTTTGCTATGTAAAGGCCAATGACATTGGTTGCATAAAGGAATTAAATTACTTATAGAATGATTACTTTTATCTCCGTCTATATGATGAACTAAATTTGCTGGCCTGCCGCATATCTCACATTTGCCTTTTGTTTTTTTCAAGGCCTCTATTCTCCTTTTCTTCAGTAATATACAATTGGGATACTCGGAAGTTCCACCATTCCAGCGAGGATTACCTTCTCCTGTCATTCTTTTTTTGTGCATTTCTCTTAAGTCTTTACGCATATTTTCTATTTACTATATTTACTAATTAATAATACAATATAGTGAATTTAATTGCTAAAAAAAATGTCCTCTATTTTCAAATCAAACCAGTCTGCGATCAATTTCGCTCTTTTTAGTGTTGGAGTCCTTTTATCATTAACATAAACAGATAATTCTGATCTGGCTATCCCTATGCTTTTGGCTACAAAGTCCATTCTTAAGCCTTTTTCTTCTATCAGCTTTCTGAGTTTAGTTTTAGTGTTTTTCATATATCCTTTATTTACATACTATCAATGACAATGTTTATCATAACTCTATATATATTATGTCTACTTTCATTTACTCTATATAAATATTATAAATATTTCAATATTGTCTATGATTATATACCTTTTAAAATCCTTGTCAATACCCTATCAAATATTTTTTAAAAAACTTTGAAATATATGTTATAATTACTATGCAATAATTGGAATAGTAGTAAAGGAGTAAATATTGGTAAATAAAAAAAGTAAAACATACAAAGATTTTGGAGTTGCTTTAGATGAATTAAAAGAAGATATGGAAATTTCATTTGAAACAATAGGAATAAAAGCTCAGATATCTCCAAGCTATCTCTGGAAAATAACTAAATTAAGAAATCCTACAATGCCTAAAGATGAGATAATAAAAAAAATTGCAAAGTTCTTTTATGTAAAACCAGAATATTTTTATGAATGGCGTTTAAAACGTGTCTTAGATTATATAGATCAAAACCGCAAATTCCTGGACATAATAGAACGGGCCATGAAGAAGTATACACCTGCTGAAGTAGGTAAAGAAGAAGAATATGAAGAAGAATTAGTATCAGAAAAAAAGGGATAAATAAAAAGTCTAATAGAAGTAAAATAATTGATTTTTTAAAGTATAAGAGAAAGCATAAAAAAAATTGTGCTTAATTATGAAAGGAGGCGAAATTATAAATGAGCAAAAAGTTATATTTTACTATTCCATTTTTGGTTTTAGTATTGGTTTTTGGTTTTGGGTTATTTACATCGTGTAAAGCAGAAGAAATAATTGAAGAACCGGTAGTAGAAGAAATAGTAGAATCAGAAGAAGAAATTATAGAAGAGCCAATTGAAGAAATAATAGACTTAACTCAAAATTTTGATGGCGTAGAAATAAAGTGTACCAGAGTCATAGATGGAGATACAATTGAAATTGAAGACGAAACTGGAAAAAAATACAGAGTTAGATATATAGGAATTGATACTCCAGAAACTTCAGAAGATTATGGAAATATCGCTACAGAAAAAAATAAGGAATTAGTTGAGGGTAAGGTAATTAAACTTGAAAAAGATATATCAAATACAGATAAATATGGAAGGATATTAGCTTATGTCTATGTGGGAGATATCTTTATAAATGCTTATCTTGTTCAAGAAGGATATGCTCAAATTTTCACATACCCTCCAGATGTAAAACATGCTGATTATTTCTTAGAACTTCAACAAGAAGCTAAAGAAAATAATAAGGGATTATGGGGTATTGAAATAATTGAAGAAGAAAAAGAACAGGAACAGATTCAAGAACAGCCCCAAGAACCAGAGGAAGAAGTAATAATAGAAGAACCAGCCAAAGAAGAACAACCTATAAAAGAAGAACCAAAACAAGCTCAATATTGTGGAAGTATAAATTCCGATGTATACCATTATCCCTCTTGTGGTTCAGCTAAACGGATAAATCCTGAAAACCTAATTTGGTTTAGTGATGAAAATGATGCTAAATCCAAAGGATATAGACCTTGTAAAAAATGTAATCCACCTGGATAAAAAGATTGTGCCTGATTGATGGCTACAATGCATTTTAAGGACATTTTTGATATGGACACTAATTCTTAAATGAATCTATTAAATAAGTTTAAAAAACTTTCACAACTTAAAAAAAATATATTTTCAGGCACTCTTTTAGCAGGAACACATATTATATTATTATTAGTTGCTTTTCCAATATATATTAGGTATCTAGGTGTAGAGAGATATGGATTGTGGGCAGTAATTTCAGTTGTACTTTTTTTTAGCCAAATGGGAGATTTAGGAATTAATGAAGCTGTAATAAAATATACAGCAGAGGAATATGGGAAAAAAAATTTTCAAGAGATTAATTCATATATTGTTACCGCTAACTTAATATTAATTATACCTTCATTATTAATTATAATTGCATTAACGATTTTTAATGAAAACATATTGGATTTATTAAAATTAACTGGCAGTCTTCGTCAAGAGATTAAATATTTAATTCCATTTTTTGGCATTTTAACATCTTTAATATTTTATTCAAATATTATGTGGGGTACATTAAAAGGAGTTGGACGTGTTGATTTGGCCAATTATATTTTTATAATTGTTAGCTTTTTACAAGTAATAATTTCTATTATTTTAATAATTTTAGGTTTAGGGGTGTGGGGATTATTTTTGGGTAATTTCATTTTATATATTTTTTTATTTATTTTATGCTTTTTAATACTAAAGAAAGTTTTTAAATTAGAGATATTTAGATTAAATTATTTTGATATTAGAAAAATAAAAAAATTAACAAAATTTGGTGGTACTATATTTGGAAGCCGGTTAATTGCAATGTTCTTAGATCCTTTCAACAGAATAATTATTACAAGGTTTATAGGTTTATCGGCAGTGGCATATTATGACATTTCGCTAAAAGTGGTTTTATCTCTAAGGAGTCTTTTTCAAATGGGACTAAGTGCAACTATGCCGAAAGTTAGCGAGTTGAATGTAAGCAGTGTAAATCCAAAGTTAGAAATTTCTAATATACATAGAAAAGGAATGAGATTTATATTGTTTTTTGCATTGCCATTTTTTGTGCTAATGTTTTTATTTGGAAAACCAATTCTAAATTTATGGCTAGGAAATAATTATGGTATTAATATCTTGATGTCTTTAAGATTTTTTTTGGTAGCTTATTTTATTAATCTATTAAGTGTTCCGGCATATTATATTTTTATGGGGATTGGTAAAGTAAGATTATGCTTTAATAATATTGCTATTCAATCTTTAATTAATGCAATTGTTATTTTATTTATTATTATGATTAGAGATAGAATAAGTTTAATAGAAGTTATATCAATTTCTTGTATCAGCATTATAATATCAGCATTCTATATATTAGTTAAATTTAAATTGTTAAAATTACAGGGATGAGGATTATGAAAAGTAAAACATATAAAGATTTTGGTGATACCTTTTGCTTGGCCTTGGGATATCAAAAAAATCTCAAAAAGACTTAGAAATTTAAAATAAGTAAAGGGGATAACATACATAGTACATTATCCCCTAATTCCCTAATTTTTGATAGCCCCATAAGCCTTTAGCAAATCAAAGAAACTACCGGCAGCAAATACTGCCCCAGCGGATACTACAAGTTCAAAGAAACTACCCCCTAAGGTAGCAGAAACTATTACAGCATATATAACTGCAACAGAGCCATTTACAGTTGTAATAAGTTTAGCATCAAAATCTTTCTTTGCTATCACTTTGGCAATCTGCCAAGCTCCAAATACTACAAACACCATGAGAAATGTAAGTACATTAATATCTAATATAAAACTAAAATCCATTATTTCACCCCCTCTAATTTCTTCCTTAAATCTTTTACAATAAAAGCCTTATTCACACCTGCTACTGGACTGGTAGCATATCTTACATTTACACCAGCCTCACAGTTGCCATTATAATATTTGCCTATAAATACAAGATAATATTCCTTCCACCACTCCGCCCAATCCATTATGCAAGCTCCATAACTTTTGAACTTACCTGCGCTCACATAAGGACTGCTATCGTAAGCCTTATAGCCAAACAAATTAAATTTCCTTGTTGCTATGTAGCTCCGTCCCCAGTCGGACTCTAAAATAGCGTGTGCGATTATATGCAATATATTAACTCTATGCTCCCCTGCAGCATCTTTGAAAGCCCAAGACAAACCAGATAGTTTATACTTGAGCAGATACTTTTCCATATCGTAACAGCTTACTTCTTCTATATTATCCAATATAGGTTCAAATACTTCCGGGCAATAGTTTTTTGCATTGTATTGCTTAATTTTTGCACGTGTTAAATCCCCTACCACCCCATCAGGTCGTAGTCCAGTGTGAGATTGAAAGCCCTGCACGCATAGAATAGTACTCGTATCATATACGCTTGTCGGCTGTATCTTATAGCCCAAATCATCAAGATATCCCTGTATATCTAATACATCATTGCCTCTGCATCCTCTTTTAAGTAGTCTCATAATTACCTCTTATTAATAAGCCATATATATTTGTAATTTACTGATAGGAAGCGTGTACATTCAGTCTTTTAAACCAGATAGCAGGTTCAGAACTTTCTTCATATATTTTTATTACATCGGTGGCTCTTATAATTCCAGTTTCCTCAACTCCGATTTTTTTCTGATATGCTTTTACCTGTCTTTCGGTAGCTGCTCCAAAATCGCCATCATATTTTCCATAATCATTTGCCACATCATAATCTTCTTCAAGTATCTGCTGTAGCCACCTGACACCTGGATGCTTTACTCCCCTTTTCATAGTTACTAATATCATATCGTCATCTCCCATAATTATTGGTTCAATAATATTTGGTACAGGTTTATTATCTTTTATCATCTGCTTAAAAGTTTCCCAGTAAGGATTTACCTGTCCCCTGTATATAAAAGATAATTTCTTATATTTAGGCTGGTCTCTGTCCATTTTTATAAATACCATGCAAAAATCCTCACACCCAATTTCAATAGCTTTCTTTAGCTGGTAATGCAATATATCAAATCCATCAGCGGTCCAAATATTATTATTTGTATCATTAGCTTCTGTACAGGACAATCGCTTGCCATATTTTGTTGCAAGCTCTCTGTACCATTTTGCGTTATCTCTAATTTTAGATTTTGTCTCCCAACCAGCCTGCATGTGAATGTCCAAAACATTAAAAGATGTCTGGTGAACCCTGCATATATACTCATAGTAGTCTTTTCTATTATTGCCAAAATTACCAGCACCTATATCAAATCTGCCATTTACCTGGCTATGAAATATATCAAGGTAATATCCATAACTGTATGGTGAGTAAATTTCATTAGCTTCATTATCCAGTGTAAACCTACAGAATCTCTTTAGCTGGCTGTAACTTATACCGTGCATATAAGCCCTGTGTATTAATTGATTTAATATAGCTTCTGTGAATGTTCTTAAATTTGCCTCACTATGCCAGCCACAATTTGTGCCATCGCCATAACTATCAACATTTATAATCATTTTAATTCTATTAGCCAGGCTCATTTCAACTATGTTCCAGCTTATAGGGTCATGCCTCGTAGATTGCACGAAACGTATTTCATTTACTGTAGTATCAGGTGTAGTGGAACTCCAACCCCCACATGCATCACCTATGAATGTACTCATAATTTACCTCAAAAAATAAAGTATGCTATTATACCACCGAAAAGTCCTGTAATTAGAAGCCCTATAAATGTCCATATAAATTTGTTGTGGAACGCTACAGTGCCGTTTAATGCAACAAGTTGGATATATATTTTTATCACCAGTTCCTTTGTCGGTAGTTTTAATAATTCTTTTGCTGATATTTTTTCCATAAAATCCTCCAATAAAAAAACCTCCTAAAAATTAGGAGGCTCATTATCCATAAAATTGTTTCTATTATACTTTTACTTCGTATGCTATCCAAAATCCCCAATAAGTATTTTCTTGTATATCTTCAGCTTGTGTTTCATGTTTTAAATCTCTGCAATAAAATTTCAGATTTGAATATGTTCCAGCAGTAAAAATTGATTTAGTTGCAAAAGTTCTTGATGTAAAAGTAGTCCAGGTTAAAACAGGTGCATGCCAGGTCCCGTTATTTATTCCAATTACCCATGCGCTATGTATAAAATCCTTATCTATCCCGACAGGTAGTATTATTGAAGACAGTAGCATTGGGAAAAATGGGTCTTCTCCTTGACTATAAGTGTAAACTACATCACTGTCATTCCATTTATACTTACTGTCAAAGGCATATTGGAATATAACTTTCTTGCCTTCTGGCACTACTAAAGAAGCTATAAGTATATCAGCATCTTTATTTATTCCAGCATCTATTATTCTTACAGCATCAGAAAAAAGAACTTTCCTTTCCATTTTGAGATTTTTTATATCTTGTTCTAATCTATTCAATCTCTCTGCCAAAAGACTCACATCTTGAGGTGAAAATTTTGTTATGCTCATAATTCCTTTCTTCTACTGAAACTCCACAAATATATTTTCTTTTTCGTTCTGGTCAACTGATACCGATAATTTCTTAATACGCTTATAAGTATCAATATTAAGATATCCCTTGCGAACACGTAACTTTACCTCATCACCCACGCCATAAGATTTGAGAGCCGTGTCCACTGTACTTCTTACATGGCATCCATAAATTTGAGTAGGCTCAAAATATTCATCTACATACTTTTTAGCATGCTCGGTCAAAGTGTCTTGCAGAATTACATCTGGATGGATAAATGACTTTTGCATAAGTCCGTAAATTCCCTGTGATTGCATATTATGGGCAACGCTATAAAGTAAGTCTACCCCTTCCCCACTTCCAATCGTATTAGCTTGATTTACCAAATCTCTTATTGAAAAATTAAAGTTAATTCCAGTTATATTCTTTCCATATTCAAGTACTATTGCAGGAAGTCGCCTGCCCTGATGTGCGTAAACGTTTAGGACTTTGCCTCCTGTAATCTCTATATCACAACCGTTTATAACTTCAGTCATTTGCTGATAAGCTTCATAAACATTTTTGAACGGCGAATAAGTTCTATCCCTTGTAATCCCTGTAGTAACATTTCCTTGTGTAATCCCGCAATCTCCATTGGGTAGATTTTGAAAGTCATCTATAAGCGTCCACAGGATAGTTCCCTGTTCAACATCGGTGAATACCTTACCTGCTGGACTTACTTCCATTTTTTCAAGTAGTGCAAGATAACCGCTGAAGATTAAAGTTAGCTTACCTGATATGTCCCCTACATTTCCGCTAACTCCTGATAGTATCCCACTCCAAAGTTTTCTATCGCCTCTAAAAATATCTATGTAGTGTCTTGCAGGAAATAGGTTGTCTTGAGTAAATTTAGGGTCGTCAATATTGAAGGAAATATTACATCCACCAGCACGGTTTAATTCCCAAAAATATTGGAAGCTATTCCATGATGTGATTTCCTCAATATAATTTCCTGCTGCATTTTTAACTTTCAGAGAATACATTTTAAATTCCTTCTGGTACTAATATTTTAGGTTTATATATTTTATTATGTCCGCTTGCTCCCTGTTTTGTTATCATTAAATCCTCACTTTTAAACTATATATAATTTATATTTTATAAAATCCTTCTGCACCTATTTTTCTATTTGCTCCTAATCCATAGTTAGAAGAATCATATTTCATTGCATAGATTAAAGTATTAAGGATATAACCAAAACCACCTATCATATTAGTGTCCGCTACAAGACAAGATACGGGACTATAGATATCTATATTATCTATCGGGAGTGTAGCTTTAAGCTGATATCCTGCTGTACCACCTGTTGTACCATTTGCAGCCAATATAAATCTACAAATATTTCCTTTAATACTAAAATAAGCAAAATCTGTTGAAACTGATGTATAAGTCATAGAAGCACCTGCTGAATATGCAGGAGTCCAATTAAATGTTTGAGGAAATCCTAATGGATTTTCTATATGGCTATAATAGGCATCTGTTAAGGTAGCATTAGGTACTGTATCTCCTACAACTGTTAAGAGTGTATCGGCTACAGTGATAATATAATCATACAACCATGTACCAGAATCATTATTTTGATATCTAATTTTATCGCCTTTTTGATATATTAAAGCTGCACCACTTGCTACCGTAATCTTATTTGCAGCATTATAGGTAAATGTTCCTGCTGTGTCCCAGCCTTTTTCTGATACATTTTGCAATCCTATCCTTTTTCTCTGGTCTGTAATATTAGCATTAGTAATTGTAGTAACATTTGCACCTACAGCAACAAGTACCAAATCCAATGCGTCATCTGGAAGTGCTGGAGCTGAAGGTGTACCTGCTGGTGTTCCTGTAAGGACTTGCAATTCCCATTCGTCATCTGCACCGCTAATATCGGTACTATCTTTTACCTGTGCTACTACCCTGTCAATTCTATCGTTAGAAGCGTCGCTGGCTGCAATTGCCTTGTTGACAACAGCGTCATTATATATGCGGTAATGCCCCTGTGTTGCAGATTGGTCGCCCTGAACGTATGCAGAACCAGCGGCTACGTTTACAGACATATCAGGCGTGCCAGCTTCGGCTACCGCCAAATCGCCAGAAGCAACTATTCCCTCAGTTAAAATATCACGCCAGTGCTGCCTATCAAATTTTCCAGCGTAAGATAAAGTATCTAAAAAACTCGGTTTTATTTCAGCCATTTATATTCACTTCCTTTAATAATTTTTTATAATATTCAAATTAAATCCAACCCGACCTAAATATAATTTCGCATTTTCCATTTACGTTCCCCAATCCATCCCTAAATTCTATGGAATTGTTACCCATTTTTAGTTTCCAAAATTGGCTATCTAAACTAAGATAATTGTATCTACTTGCCGTACCGTTCAAAAGTATGGTCTTTTCTAAAAAATCTATCTCTAAATAATCACCATCGGCAACCACCAAATTAATTAGTATCTCTTTTGCGTCATCATCATTATTTCTGATTTTAGGTGAGGACAATGGCCCGTACATTTTAACTATTGGAATTACTGGATAATTGCCATTATTTGTACAGGTAATTTTGCCACCAACCTGTATCGTTCCATAAGTCTTGGGATAGACTTTTGCATATACTCTACCGCCTACAGCAGATGGGATATAAACTGTTTTAATTAGTTCCTCTTGAGAATAAATGTGTGGGTCTATTGCTATTAGATTAATCAAAAATGGTCTTATATATTTTTCTGAATAGGTCTCTGCAATACTTTTACTGAAAACCTTACAATAAACCTGCTTTGCAGCCTGCCCTGATAATTGGTATGTAAGCCAATGATAATTGCCATCCTTAATAAAAGCATCCTCTAAATTTTGTCTTTTGGTAACTAAATCAGATTCAGATGCGGCTATGATTTTACCTCGCAGAGTTACCAGCCTTTCAGCAAGCAAGTGTGCATAATCAATCTGCCCGTCCATAGCAGCCCTATCCTGTCTCTCATCCCTAAGCGCAGGGTCATCAAGCCCTGAAATATTAGTTAATACATAAATCCAATCAATATTTGCCCTTACTCCAGACAGCCAGTCAGTAGATTGATTATTTAAGGTCAGCAAATTATATGTAAAAGTAGTGTTTATCAACTTATCTCTCCAATCTTCTGTGCAAATAATGTAGCAAATGTTTGGCTCGCAAGTTCCTCGTTATATTCCATGTGCAGATGTATGTCTCCAGTTTTGCCACCTTCAATGGTTTTATTTCCTTTAGCAATCTCAAATAGTAATTTAGCCTGCTGCTGCGAATTTAGTATAACTTCGTTCTTATGCACGATTGCAGGTATACCGCCTCCATCATATGGCGGAGTTACCCAACCAGGAGCAGCGTGTGGAAGTCCGCCAGTAGCAAATCTTTGTATGCCTTGAGATGTTACATAACCGCCTTCTTTGCCTCCAGTTCTGCCATAGATTGATTCGTAATTTGTTGATATAGTCACAGATTTACTTTTTACTTTTGCTATTTCAGCAATAACTTTACCTATTTCAACCATAGCCCCCGATACATCAGCATCTATGTTTATCAATCTATCTTTAGAAACCTCATCAAGTTTAATTCCCATATCATGGGCTTTACCAATAACTCCATCCATTTGTTTCACTAATTCCTGTTTTCTCTTGATGCTTGTGCCTTCAGCATTGTATTCTTCCCAGATAGAACTAATCAGGTTTTCCATTGCGTCTTGGGTATCATATATAGCTTTCTGTTTTTCTCTCTCCGTAGAATTAACATCTCCCATAACTTTGTCTAAATTGTCTAAAGCATCCTCATAATCCCATGTAGTCTCTGTAACAGATTGGTTAAGGTTGTAGAGTTTAAACAGTGAGCCGATTAAATCATCTATAGAATCTGTTAAATCATCGGCTGCTTCTTCCTGGTCGTCCATAGCTTCTGTGGTATCACCAATCGCCCCTTCTGTTTTATTCTGTGCTTTTGTATGTCCTTCTACAGCTTTGGTAAAATACTCTGTTTTTTTAGCAGTATCAACAAGGGCTTCAATTTCCTTTTTCATTAAATCTATATTTTCCTTTTTTGTATTAATACCCTCATAATAGCGATTTGTAATTTCTACAACTTTATCTGCAAGTTCAGGATATTGCTGTGTGAGTTCTTTTACTCTTTCTATCAATTTTTGAGTTTCTTCTCTTTGTTCTTTATTTTTTATAGATAGCCCACCAAAAGCACGTTCTAAATGAGTTAATGCACTTTCCAAATCTTCTGCTTTTTGTTCAGCATCATATATTTCCTGCGAAGTTCTATATATAGCCCAGCCACCAGCGACTACTGCTAATGCGAGCGGGCCCCAAGTAGCCAAGAGTCCTTTGGAAGCAACATTTAATCCAATTACTCCTTTCGTAACCTGTGGAATTACAACAGTAAGTTTACCAAATATTGATAAGGCTGGCCCCAGAACTATAAGAACCAGACCCATGTTTACCGCAAGTTTCTTCTGCCCTTCGGTTAAATTATCAAACCAATCTATTGCTTTTTTAACCTGTTTAAGTAAATCCTCAAGGTTTGGTCGGAGTACATCAAATATAGATATACCTACATTTATAAGCTCATTTTTAAGCTGTTCCACTTGTGCAGTAAAGGATTCCATTTGTTTTGCGGCTACATTTTCAGTGAATCCAGTAGCACTTCTTAAACTTCCCTCATAAGTTCTAATTGCGTCAGAAGTTCCAAGTAGGGACATCATTGCGGAAATTGACCTATCCTGGAAACCCAACATCATTAAGGTGGCTCTTTTTTCCTTATCAGACATTCCACTAAGAGCAGTTTCCAAATCACCAATAACATCAGCCATATTGCGCACTTTACCAGTTGAATCAAAAACGCTTATATTGAACTGGTCAAATACTTCCTCATTGTTTATAGCAGACCTCTGCAGGTCCCTTAAAACTATATTAAGATAATTACCCGCTTCTGAACCTTTTACGCCCTGGTCAGCCCATGCAGCAAGCACAGCCACACCTTCCTCAATATCTTTATTGAGTAGTTTAAGTGCGGCACCTGCTTTATTCGTTAAGCTTTCAGAAAATTGTTCTACGGTTGCATTGGACAGGGTATTGGCTTTAACCAGCACATCGGAGACTCTTACCATATTCTTCATGTTTTCAATAACATCATCTCTCATGGTAAGACCTAAAGCAGATTGAGCATCAGTAAGTAAATCGGTAGCACGTGCCAAATCAAAATTACCAGCCTGCGCAAATCTTGCAACTCGTGGCAAGGCTTCAATAGATTGTGCTGCGTCAAGTCCAGCAGAAGCCAAGTAGAAATAAGCGTCTGCCCCTTCTTTTGCACTAAAGGTCGTATAATCCACTATACTTTTAGCGGTCTGTTCCATTTGTCTACGTATCTGTGGACTAACATTATTCATAATAGCAAGGGATTTTGTCATGCCACTATCAAAGTCCATACCTGCTTTAGTGGCAGCAATTCCTACCGCCATTAAGGGCAGGGATACCCCCATAGTAAGGGTGCGTCCAAATGACTGCATTTTTCTGCCAGCAAGAGCTACCCTACTTTCCGCAAGTTGCATGCCTTGATTAAATCGAGTGGAGTCCAATCCAAGCTCCGACCAGATAGTTCCCATATTACCAAACATTATTTGCCCTTCTTACCTAAGTTTTGAAATTCCTTATTCTGCTCAAACAACTTTTCCCTGTAAGTTTTCTCTCCAGCCTTCCATTTCATATACATATAGAGACTGGCTTCATCAACGCAAAAAGCTTCATAATCATTTTTTACCTTTAACATTTCTGATACTTTTTCCTTTGTCTGTCCCGCTACGGTTGAAATTCTCATAAAGCTCTTTGATTTTACGAAAGGGATACAAAGCCATCACCCCTTTTTGGGTATAGTCAAATATACACACCAGTTGTTCGTCAGTCAGTATATCCGCTACATCGCTGTATTTAGGTTCTACAAGTGCCACTTCGGCAACTTTGCGCATAATCTCGTTGTACTTGAGCAGATTACCTTTCTGCAGATCCCCTTCAAATAGCTGTTGAGCTTCAGCCAGAAGCCCGTTAGGAATTATATCCTTTGCGCAAAGTTCCATTAAGGATGGTCTTTTTACTCTTGCTACAAATGGAGTTTTCTCGTCAAAATCAGGTAAATCTATTACCTCGCCATTTTTGGCTTTCAGCTTTTCTATATCACTTTCTGTGATAACTTTTTTTTCCAATTTTTTCTCCTCTATTTAATTTTTATTTACTCTACTCCGCTAACTTTTTCATAAGTAACCGCAGATAGTATATCTTCACTATCAGAGTCATTTCTCCTTGCTTCAATTGTGTAACTTGGAGCGCCAAAAGTCTTATCAGCGTTCTCATCAGAGGCTCGTCTACCCTTGCACATTGGGTAAGTATGCTTTATAAAACCGTCCTGTGGGGAGTTAGCATCGCTGGAAGTATAGTTTGCAATCCATACTGTCATCTCAAATGGGTATGCGTCTTCAGATGAGGCTATAGGACTTGCCCATTTTCCACTTGCAGGTGTTGCCACACCACCGCAAATTGTCTCATCTACTTCAGGAACTAATGCAGCCAATGTCAATGTCAAATCTACTCCCATAAACTTGTCATCCTCATTAATTACTGCAACAATCTCATCTCCACCTCTCTGTATTGCCTGCTCACCGTCTACATAGACATATGCTTGTCCAAACCTCTGTGGCTTGTCAATATCGTACTCTGTAGCGCTAGCATCTTTAGCTCCTGTAGCGAGTAAGCCTTTAATTCTTACCTGCCTTACTCCATATACAATTTTATCTCCAGTTGTGTCAGCCATTGTAATCTCCTTTTCTTTTGTTTTTGATATATAAAAAAAGCACCTCAAACGAAGTGCTTAATTATTGAAATATTTAGTTGTAAATTAATCAGTTACGGCCGGACGCCCGGGACATCAAAGTCCACACGCTTCATGAAGTTCCCGTTTTCCTCTTTATAATCCTGCAACGTTTTTACATACTCCGGCCTAAAGATAAGTCCGGTAGTAGATGTTATTGTAACCTTATTAAGTTTATTTCTAACCAGTATAGCTAAAGCATCTAAGCTTATAAAACTATTGGGACTACCATAAATAAATACTGAAAAGCTCATCATTGAACCAAGCATATTTTCAACCACAGGATCATCACCCAATAACTTAATTACTGCATAAGGTGTAATAGTTTCGTTAGGGGCAGTATAAGACTGATAAATTCTGCTGCCAAATTCTGTTATTTCACATAATTCTGTATATAATGCTGTTCTCATGAGTGCTCCATTATTCTTTTTACATTATGCCACCAATCATTTTTGATAGCATTTATGGTAGGCTCTAAAATTGAGTACCTGCCATTAAAACCCAGTTCCAGATGTACCCCGTAAGTGACTCTATGGCCATGTTCAATAACTTTATCTTTTGGTCTCCATTTGCCATATAAGCCCTGTCTTGCATTACTGGTTCTATCAATCCAGCGAGCTTCTGCCTTAGATTTTGCTGCTGCCTCGCCTGATGTTTTTCTACCCAAGCCATCAATGCCAGCCATCTTCTTTGCTTCCCAAATACGCATATTTCTTATTACGTTTCCTGCGCCGTTATCTCTCATAACTCTATCAACTCACATTCTTTAAAAACTATACTTCCTTTAGTGTAAACATTCTTTACATCCTTAACTTCATAACTCTTATCACCATAAGTGAAAGTATCGGTATTGGTAGCGGTTTTACATTTTATCTTAGCATCGTATTTTGCTATCATTTTTGTAACTCTGCTACTGGAATAACCGCCAGTATCCACGTTTAATATCCTTGCACGCTTGTTATAAATCCGTACGTCCTGGCTTGCCAGTATAGCGGTAGATGTTGTATAGCCACCAGCCCCATCAGGGACATTGTAAGTTGTGCGTGTGATTTCAATAGACGCTTTATTTTGGTTTATAAGATTTATTTGGTTATTACGGGTACTTGTTATTAATGACATTTATCCTCTTTCCATCTCGTTGGAGTCACTCGGTCTAAGTTCCCAATACTTAGAAATGCAATATTCCTTATTATATTTATCCTGCGGTACTTCCTCGTCTCCAAGTTTCACTTTACCGCTAAAGGTAGCCTTTGCTGCCCTTACCAACCAAATGTCTGAAGCTGTTTTGTATAAATTATAATAATTAGCTTTGATGTAAACCGCTGTTTGTGCGGTGGTAAAAGTATAAATTCCATTGATGTCATCCCCCGTATAATCCCCTTCATTTATTGGAGTATCTTCAGCAGAATCAAGTATTACATTATCCAAATATTTGTAGTCACATAACCAAATCAGATAATCATCATTTTCATAAGCTAACGCTACATCGTCTAAGTAGTCTCTGTACTTATTCAGATATTTTGTAATTTCATCATCTGTAAAATCTTCTGAATCCTCATCCTCATCTTCAATTAGTATTCTTACTTCATCAATTAGCTGGGACATTTATTTTAGCCTCCCTCACCATAAGAATTTTATAATATTTTTTCTTATCCTTTTTCCTATCAGCACTCCGCAAATCATTTCTATGCAGTAGCTCAAATTCTGTTACCTTCTGGCTGGTATATCCTTCTCCTACCCTGTCTAAATTTGCAAATAACTTTCCTTTGTCTAAAATCATCTTGTGCGTTCCCCAATAGTGCAGCCCATCCTTGTATCTGAAAAATCTATTAGTGCGCCTGTGCCTTCGTCTATCGCCCTGCTCGCCTATTTGTATTATACCAGTATCAGCTTCCAGTTGGGGAATTTCACCAACCAGTATTTCGTCTGTATCCAGGTTCAAACAAATATCACCGTCTTTTAGTTGGTCAAGATATATATTCCTCTTTTCAACCTCATCAAGTCCACCGATTAAAGTAACTGATACCTTGTCTTTTAAATATTTCAAAGTACCATCCGTGGAAAAATTACTATCCCCAGGAAAGTCTGCAAATCTGCCGTCAATACAAATAATTTTGTCTACTTTACCAATTACAGATTCTACACATTCTTTTATAAGTGGCCAGTCGTTATAAGTTATTATCGTTGCTACTAACATTTCGATTCCCAGTAACCAATATTTCCCATTACTTTGACATTACCAAGCTCGTTTACAAATTTGATAACCCATTGAGATACCTTTCTGGGATGTACCTTTGTATCGTGAAACAAAACTCTGCCACATCTTTTAACCAATTCAAAATCAGCTTTTACATTTTCATAAGAGTGATTGCCATCAATAAAAGCAAAATCAAAATCTATATCTTTGAGTATACTTTTTATATCTAATTCTCCCTTTACCAAATGAAATGTAATTTTATCTGTGACTTTTAAATCATCCCACATTTTATATTTTTCGGGATAATCAACAATATCAAATGTATGAACTTTTTTTGCAAAATCTGCTATATATGCAACTGACATTCCTTTATATGTCCCTATTTCAATTGCTGTATTAATTTTTATACTGGGAAAAAATTCTATGAAATCCTTCTCCAAAGTAGCAGAACCAGAGCCCTTAAATAAATCATTATCTTTAGTATACTCAAACACACGTATCACTTTATTCATGTCAAACTCCTAACTCCCCTTGATAAATATAATAAGGTTCTGGCCCAAGCCAGAAATTATCATCTATAAAATCCTTTGCTTTCATATCGTTATATATTTTTGTCCCAGGCAACACCCATAATTGTTTTAATGAACCCACGTTATCAGGCTGTATTATCTCCAAAAACTGCCTCGTTTCCTCTCTGGTCTGTTCATTATTTAACATTCCGTTATATATCATCAATGCACATAAATTGATGCCAACTTCTTTTACTGCTAATGCTGCCTTGATATTTTGTTCAACTTTAATGTGCTTATTATATGCATCTAAAACCTGCTGGCTTCCTGATTCAAACCCAATTGAAACTTCATAACAACCAGCTTTTTTGAGTAGATTAGCCAATTCGATGTCCATACCATCTGCTCTCATAGTTGCAAAGAAACGAATGCCCTTACTGGCAAGACGGCCCATGATTTCTTTGGTAATATCAAGATTGCATGACAAGCTATCATCTTCAAATACAAAATGCCTTTTATTAAATCTGTCTATAATATAATCTATTTCTTCTACGATATTATCAGCAGTTCTAACTCTGTATTTCTTCCAAACTTTATGCGTTGAGCAAAATGTACAATTTCCCGTGCAGCCCCTTGATGCTATAATAGGCACTCTTATATCTGCTTTACCAATATATTTATCATTATCAAGATTCGCTAACTCCCATGCAGGAAATGGTATTGTATTAATATTAAGCTCAGGACTTTGTGTGAACTTATCACCATTACCAATTAAAATCTTCTCTAAACTTGCTTCCCCTTCACCAATAACTATGTAATCTATATATTCATAATTCTCTGCTAATTGCTGTGCCATAATTGAAGCATGAGGGCCACCAGCTATTGTTTTAGCATCGTATGTTTTGGCAATCTCTAAAACTTTTAAAGATTTATGCCTTCCTGGAGTAAGCATTTGCACACCCACAAAATCAGGCTTAAACTCTTTTAATTTTGCCTCAAAGTCAACCCAATTTCCTAAAAAGCCGTCATAATATTTAACCTCGGCAATGTTTTTAATATAACCAGCTAAATACAATAATCCTAATACTGGATTTGAACGCCCACCCTGTGAGACATTAGGAGGGTTTACTAATAATAGTTTCATTATTTATTCTTGTGTTTCATAACAAATAATCCATCTAAACCTTTCCAACCTAAACCTGCAAACTTATTCTTATCTCTGAAATCAGCACCAGATATTAAATCATTATCAAATTTTATCTTCTTATATAGAGGATAATCCTCTTCTAATCCAAGTTTGTCCATTTGTTCAATATACCAATCTCTTGTTTGTGCAGTTCTTCTATTACCACCATACATGCTTCTAACAGGAAATATAAAATTAGGTGGATAACCTTTACGTCTAAATAAAAAATGAAACCATGTTTGAATATATAAAAGTAAAGTATCTGTAAAAATTTGAGATAACCCCTTTAAAGCAATAAGAATTTCATCTTCTTCAAGGTATTCTATGGTATTAATTGCAAATACAATCTCCCATTTTTTATCCCAATTAACTGTATCTATCATATCGGCCTGAAAAACATTTTTAGCAATAGAATTGTCAACTGCATATTGCACAATATCAAATCCTTCAGCGTTCTCACCTAATTCTTGCAGATAATGAGTTATCCATCCCATGCCACAACCAACTTCAAGTATCTTCTTATTATGAAAATATTTTGATATTACTTTGGCAGATTCTGGATAATGAATTGTTCGTTGTGTATTATTTTCTGCATTATTACGTGAATCAAAAAATTTTGGTTTAAATCTATCTGATTCTCTCATTTATTCCCATTCCTTTGGTATTTCTTTTAAATTGTCCTCTTTAATTAGTTTGTATTTTTTTTCAATAAAGTGCTTCTCACCATTCAGCGGTATCCCTTTTTTTGCACTTCGTTGTGCCCATTTCATATATCTTTTCCCTTTTTCAAATAATTCAGCATCACTCTTAAGAAGTGAATAATGTTTTAATGCGATATTATTATCATGAACTACGTTAAAACCCTCAATTCCTTTCATGATCCATTTGCCATTAAAACACAGATGCTCATGTACCTCACCATAATATTCCGTTCTGGTGTCTTTCCTATATAGCCTTAGATGTGGTTCAAGTCCCCTGTCAGAATTTATTGTCTTAACATCTCTGATTAAATTTGCTGTCGGGAATACAAAACCAAATACATCCTTGTGCTTGTCGGCTCTTATTTCATCTATTAACCGTGATATTGATTTTGAATATGTCTCATCGACATCTATCTGCAAAACCCACTCTGATGTAACTTCTGCAAGTGCGATATTTTTCTGTTCTGAAAACGAATCTGGCATCTCGTTTATTCTTAAACATATATTTGCGCTATCCTGCTTTTGGAAGTATTTAATCTTATCTACCGTATTATCTTTCGAGCCACCATCTATTATTACATACTGGTCAGGCTTGACATAATCCCTTAACCACTCAAGCGTTTGCAATATAAAACTCGATTCATCCTGACAGATTGTTAGACTTGAAACTTTATCCATTCTCAAGCTCCTTAAATAACGCTAAATGCCATTCTCTAAATTTATCCCAAGTAAAATTTATTGAATACCTATCCTTTTGCATTATAGATTTTTCAATAGACTTAAAATAGTTTATTAACTGGCTGTAATCCTTATATATAAAATCAATATCGGTTTTAAAGGTATGTATAAAACCTATATCCCTTGACACTACTGGCACTCTTGCATATATGGCATTTAATATATCCATAGAGCCACCTTCCGCAAGTGATGTTTGAAGTAAATAATCTATACTCTGGAAAAACTTATCATTGGTTATATCTGTATGTTTAAATTCAAAAATACCCAATAAATCCTTTTTAAGTCTCTCAAGTTCGCCTCTGTTTTTTCTACCGGTTGAGTAATCTCTACCACTTGTTCCTATTACAATTTTCTTTTTGCTGTTAATAGAAATTCCCATATACGGGCATACCTTAATTTTAGAAGATTCTATTCCGTGTTTTATAAGCTCGCTTTGTCCATAAGATGACATACAAATAATCAAATCAGCTTTGTCTAAAATAGTTGTATCATCATCATCAAGGTGCGTAAAGAACACAATATCAAATTTAGATTTTATGAGGTTAAAATGTTGCCAGTATTTCCAATTCACATAATATGTTATATCTGCTCTTTTGTTATCCAGAACTCTGCCAATTTTTACAATCTCTCTGCCAATTTTGTTGAGTATCCAACCATCGTCAGGGTATATTATTCCAATCATTAGTATGCTCTCTTATTACTTTTATGTTTTTTCCATTCAAAATCTTTCGTAGGTAGGGTTCCTATTTTTAAGCCAAGTTTCCATGCAACATAATCCAAAGATAACTGATCCCTATGTGAGCCATTTTCAATCCCTCTCCAAACACCCTCGCCAAACTCTTTTACAATATCAGTATGTTTTCTTAAAATGATATTACCTGCATGTAATCCATAATCTTTCGGATATCCTTCCTTTGCGATTTTTGTAATTTGCCCATCTATAACATTTGGATAATCAAGCCTGTACTGCTTACAGACCTTTGCTTCCCCATATAAACATTTCCTGGCAAGATGCAGTTTCATTAAAATATCACAATCATTAGTCAATAATCTGTTTATATCAACCAGTATTTTAAAATTACAATCTATATATAGACTAACTTCAGCATCTGGGAAGTATCTACATAAAAGCCACTTGTATAATCTTGATTGCCTTCTTGGCTCAAGTATCTGATCTACTTTTATCACATTCCAGAAATTACTTTTAATATCAGTATTGCTAAAGAGATAAAATTCCCAATCAGGATTTGGATAATGGTCTTCTATGATATTATCATATTCACCTATATTGACCGATACTACTATCTTATTATGCTTTTGTTTTTTTTTTATGTTCGTTATCTTTACATCATTTGCTACATATATATCTGTATCCTTTTTTTTACGCAACCTTTCAAGCGCTTCTGCGGTTACCTTTCTACTATTTATTTTGGATTCCACCGCTGTTCTGTGTCCATAATGATGCACATAGGAATGTTTAATCCAATAAGTTTTATATCCAACTTTTTTTATACGATTATAAAAATCAGTATCATCGTAATATGCAATAGGAGACATGCGATAATCAAATACCCCGATTTTATCTATCACATCCTTACTGGTAAGAAAACAAAATCCAACAAGTTCAATTTCCTCATATCCTCTTGGCAATATATTGGGAATATTCTGTATTTCTTCATCCTTCATATCAAATCTTCTTCTTGAATAATTTATAATCATCTGTTTAGTTCTTGACCATGAAGTAGAGGGGCCAAGTAATCCTACATCCGGTAAGCTAAAACCAGCTTTAAGTTTTTTTAACCAATCTTTTGTAACTATAGTATCAGAATTCAAAAAACAGAGATAATTATAACTTGCTGTTTTAATGCCCTGATCAGTACCATAAGAAAATCCCTTATTTTCTTCATTAGTTATCAATGTAAATCCAAGTTTTGCTTGCTGTTCAGATATATATTTTTTGGTAACTACGTTAGAGCCGTTATCTATTATAATAAGTTCATAATCAGAGGTATATTTAATCACGCTTTCAAGACATTTTTTAAAATAATCCAAGGCATCTCTTACAAGAATGATTACTGATACCCGAGATGTTTTTGTTTCTACCTTGCCAAGTTCTACGTCATTGACTACATATAAATCTGATGACTTTTTACGTTCGTCAAGTTTTTTCTTGTTCTCCCCTCTTGTAACTGTATTCAATCCCATTTCATTTGTAGTTTTACTTCCAAAATGATGGACATAAGAAGCCGTACACCATACCATTTTAAAACCAGTCTTATCAACCCTCCATGCAAAATCTACATCTTCATGCCAGGCAAGTCCATATCTTCTCCAATCAAATACTCCAATCTTATCAAATACTTCACGCTTAACAATCCAGCAAAATGCTGTAAGGCGAGTAATTGTATATTTTTCAGGGGCTATATCTGCATAGTGATTAATTGTAGTTTCATCTTCAATCTTAAACCTACCTATTGATTCTGGGATAGTCTGCATTGGAACTGTTCTACAAGTGGAAGGGCCTACTATTCCAACATTATTAGTATACTTAAATCCTTTAAGCATCCTTGGAAGCCAATCATGAGTAACCACACAGTCGGAGTTTATAAAGCAGATATAATCAAATGTAGCTATCTTTATACCCTGATTCCAACCGTAGGATATTCCCATATTTTCCTTATTGGTTATGAGCTTATAATCTATATACCCTATATTTTTAAGGTATTTTTTAGTCTCGGCATTAGAGCCGTTGTCTATAATTATGAGTTCATAGTTATCTGTATATAAAGCAATACTCTCAATACATTTCTTCACATATTTAAGAGCATCCTTTATAAGGACAATTATTGAAACATTCTCGTGTTTTATATAATCTTTTAATTTTATAAATTCAGTACCATGTTTAGATATTATGATTTTTTTAGATATTATGGTTTTACTTTCACTTGGATAATGTGCAACACCTTTATTTATCCATCTCTCAGCAATCTTATCTGGTATATTAGCCTCATCACCCTTTTTATATCTTACTGGATGCAGATTCTTATCCCTGTTTAAAATTACCTTAATCATTCCACTTCTCAAACTTGTTTTTTTTCTTCCTTTTTCTTTTAGGTTTAGATTCTTCAAAACTTGTAAATCGTTCTGGGATAGGCTCTATTAAATCAACATCAGTTACAACCTCTTTTACTGGTTCAGCAAGTTCTCTAACTTCTCCTACTTTTATTTTTATTTTTTCTAATGGGACTTTAATAGGCCACTTGGCTTTTCCAGAATATTCCTCTATTACTTTTATTTCTTTTTTAGTAGGCACGTAATCGCTGAAAGGTATTTCTGGTAGTAAATGCGCCTTACCTCTGTTGACTAATCTATCAGCTTCCCTCTGCCTTACTTCTTCTACCTTACCAGTTTTGTTAATTACAATTTTCATAAATACTCCTAAGATTAATGCGGACTTTTAAGGTAGTCCGCTAACCTTTGCTATTTTAAAGTCCTGTAACTTTTGCGAAAGCATTTACATCTCTCATTCTAAATGCTCTTCTAACCCATAACTTTATAGCTTCCATATTCTTTTCCCACAAATTATAAGTTTTTTCACCTATAGTAATAGTGGCTTGATTGGTTATGTCGTATTTTACTCCACCTCTTAAACCCTCAAACCCATATGTCCAATCTCCTACAATTAACTCATAAGCAGCGGGAGAACCAACCTTTAACATATTTCTGCTAAATCTTATGGGATAGCCATACAATGTTGCAGGCTCTTTTGCATTAGCAGGTTGAAATATGGGAAGTCCATCCTCATCTCTCAGATTTCTAAGTCTTGCTTTTAGAGTAGTATGTGCAGCCCATGCTATATTATCCTGGAAACCATCTTCTTCTATACAACCCAATGCATTAGAAATATCTATAAGTAAATCATCTCCAGTTGGATATGCAATAATATGTTCTGCTGGAATATCTCCACTTATATTTTCCGCAAAAGTTCCTACATCTTCGTAACCCATATAGATTCTATCCAGTTTTTTAGCAATAGCTTTTTCACACTCTCCTCTTAAGAAACTATCAACAGCTATATTTGCGTTTTCACTCCACTCTTCAGTTAGAGGCACAATTACAGCTATTTCTTTTGTAGTAAGGGTTAGCTGCTCAAAAGTTCCTTTACTCTTAGGTTTTTTTCCACCTTCAGTTCCTACAACTCCAGCCTCTATTTCATCGCCAACCATATTTATATCCAGAGTCTTAGAAGTCATAGGCCACTTTCTAAGAAATGGTTGGCAAACAGATTTTATTTCAATATTACGTAACATCTCAACTGCTAATGGTGCTGGTACAACATACTTACCATCAGCATCAACTATTCCACTATAAAAATCACCCATTTTATTTTCTCCTTTGTCTTATCATCTCACCAAATAACTCATCAGGGTCTTTTGAACCTTTTAAATCTTTCTTGGCAAAGTTTCCACTACCAGGTTTGCCTAGTTCGGTTTCCTTGATAAGGTATGGTTTACTTTTTGCTATTTTGTCTATTACCTGCTCTACAGTCTTTTGGTCTACATCTTCTTCAGAAGCCAGTTCAGCTTTAGCCAGAAGTTTTACAACATCTAAATCTGCAAAGTTCTTATCGGATGCAACAGTTAGAATAAGATTATCAATCTCCTTGTCCTTATACTCTGTCTGGATGTCTACTAACTGTCCCTCAAGCTCTAAAATCTTCTTCTGCTGTTTTTCAGTATCTGACAATTTAGCATCTTCAAGTTTTTTAAGTTCTGCCTGAACCTTTGCAAATTCAGTCTTTAACTTTGACTTATCGGTTCTGTACTTTTTAGCTTCTTCCCTAAGTTCCCTTACATAGCTGTAGTCAAACTTGCTTTTTCCTTCTAACTGGTCAATACTTGCCTGTATTGCCTTTGCCTCATCGGAGGTCTCTCCATGCTCACTTACAGCACTTTCAAGTTCCGTGTTTAGTTGCTCTAAACTTTTTTCGTCTGCCATCTCGGCACTTCCTTTCGTTTCGTTGCATAAAAAAAGACGTCCAAACTGATGTCTTAGATATGCGGTTTATATATATTTAAAAATCCATCAAGGATTATCCTGCTTCGTGAAAACTGCCTTTATGTTCCTCACAATGTTTTCTTGCCTGTTCTTTACTCCACTTACTTTTAGGATATCTGAAACTTTGCGTCGTGGTTGTCTTTTGTCCTTTTAGTCTGCCGATAATTATTGATAATCTACCCTGGCTTATACGTCTAAAACTACCCTTTTCAAAACCATCGGGACTTTTAATTCTGCAAGAACTTTCGTTAGGATACGGCATAATCTTGCGCTCCTCCTTGAATAATTAATTTGTAATATTCATTTGTATATGGTATATTAATAATGTGAATAAATTTTTTAAAATAGGAAATCAAAGATTTATAAAAGTTAAATGTCCCGATTGTGAACTTATGCACAATGTTTCTCATAAAAATTATTATGCTCAAAAAAATGGTAAACGTAATCTTTCTTTTAGGTGTACTAAGTGTGGACACGCCAGAGCAATGAAAACAAGGAGGAATCCAAATTTGAGAAAAGTTAATTCCAATGGCTATATTAAAATTTATGTTCCGGAAAATCCTATGTCTGATAAAAGAGGTGAAGTCTATGAACACCGTCTTGTAATGTCTAAGATTCTTAATCGTCCTCTTCAAAGTTGGGAACACGTTCATCATAAAGATGGGAATAGGGCAAATAATTCTCCAGATAATCTTGAACTTCACCCCAATAGCGAACATCAAACAATAAGATTTATGAAAGAAAGAATTTATTATCTTGAAAATTTGCTTACAAAACATAATATTCCTTTTTAAAATCATTTATTATTTTCACTTATGCCACCTTAATAAACTAATCGGATTAACTCCCCATTTACCTTTAGGGCTGGGTTCATAGGGTGCTGTTTCGCAAATCATATTAGCTTTGCCATATAAACTCTTAGTCTTATCTTCAAGAATAACATCAACTCTAAAATCTATCTCGTGTCTGCAATTCGTTATAATTTCTTTATCGTAAAAATAAAAATCTATAAGCTTATATATGCCAAATATTTTTTCAAATTCTTTTTCATTATTATGGTATAACCAAGTTCCTTGTATATATTTATTTGCTTTTTTAAAATCCTTGTCTTTCCAGCTTTTAAATAGTTTTGATACTACATATTCCGATGTATTTTTATTATCTAAATTTAATTTCATTAACTTCATTATGCCGCCTTTAAATAAATATCATCATACCACTGCCCGAGTTCAGGATGTGAACTTTTATTATCCATAAACTCTATCCAATTCGTAGTAAAATCTTTTGAACTAATAGCAACATCTGACGTATAGCACATACATTGGGGATGTTGCGGTATCATTGGTACACTCTCTGGTTTATATACTCCAACTCCCAATCCTTCGTCACCACCACTTGCAATATCCGCACAGATAGGACAAGGGTCTCCTGATGTGTGCCATTGCATACCTATCAAGCCAGGATTATTCATTGACGCTAATCTATCAGCTTCATTAAATGCCGCAGTCCGTTCAGTCCTTAAAAGTCTTGCTGCGTCAAAGGATACATTTCTACCATGCAGTTTAGTTCTAATTGCACGTCTATCGGGATTAAGAAGTTTATCAAGTCGTGCCTCAAGTATCTTATCTGACGCTGGACGTCCTGATGCTATTTCTTCAAGCACTATCCGTTCAATTTCCCGTTTGGTACGTTTATTAAGTATCCATATTCTATCAGATAGTTTTAAGCCATCGGATAAAATTCTATCATATGTTAGTTTAACTGCCTCATTTGGCACACTATACAGTACCCTTTGCATATTGACATCAAAACCAGCCTCGCCAAGCCTCTGACTGTACTTTTTCAGCATTATGCGGTTTACATCTGCACCTACATCCGCACTTTCAATCAGTGCCTTATCAAGTATGCTTTTAAAGTCATCGGTTAGTTTAGAGGCTTCTTTTAGAAGTTCCCTGACTGCATATCGTTTCTGTGTATAACTCCATGTTTTTTTATCAATTATTGCCAGAGCCTCACGCTTTGCGTTGCCAGCAAAGTCAATATAAAGCCTGCCTAAAGCCCTGTCCTGCGCTGCGGTAAGTTTGGTATACTTTTCTCGGTTAGCCAGAATATATTTTTTCCATTCATCTGACATTAATTTTCCCCATAAAAAAAGCACCCTTTCGAGTACTTGATTATATTAAATTTTATTTTTAAATATTACTTATAACATTAAACAAATCATAACAACATATACCATACTGACTTTCCGTATAAAATCAATTAAGGTAATGCCTTCAATTTCAATTTCAAAAACAGGTAATATTATGTTATGGCTTAATACATCTTTAAATTGTCGAGCCAACTCTTTCATTTATTTCTCTAATCCTTTTTCAATCAATTCTATAATTATGCTATTTATATTATTTCTGGTATCTGAATGGATTTGCCATATTTTATCATAGAGTTCATCTGGTAGACGTAAAGTTAAGATTTTCATTTGGACACCCTCTTAATATAAATAGTCATTGGTTCACCTGAAAAAACTTTGCCAATTGGATTTTCTTTAAATGGCTTCCACGTAATTCTTTCAAAATTTCCACTTGCTATTTTTTCTACTGGTTGTTTGGATTTTAACACCGTATTGGCTATCTCCTCTGCTTTAGATAAAAGTAACCAATAGATACTTGTTTGTGCATATTTATAAATAGCATTTTTTAATTCTTCTTCCGATATCAAATATTCCATAAATAGACTCCTTTATAATCTTAATTATATTGTAAGTCTATCATAATATAATGATGTCAATTTGTCAAATAATATATTTTATTTATTTTCCCCGTAAACTCCACCCATATTCTTTTCTTGCTCATTCTGTTCTTCCAGTATTTCAGCCGTTAATTTTTCAGGGTCCTCTATCCCCATCAAATCCATCTCATGCTTAATTGAACTTAACCCAGCCGACAGCCTCATTATTGCAGTTTCAACTTCCTCCTTTTCATTTAACGGTACTGGCATATGTGTGATAATTTCAATGTCCATATCTTCGGGGTACGAATAAGATTCATAAATTGCCCTCATCTTCAGGCTGTCAGAATACATCTGCTCCAGTTTAGGCTTCCAGATAGTATTCTTGATATTGGTTTTTGATATCATAGAAGCAAACATTAGCTTTAAGGCTACTCCCGATAGATTGCCAAGTTTAGTTACTACTGACGGATTTATTTGTATTACGCTTGAAAGCTCAAACATTATATCTTTTAGATTATCTATGTGATTTTTTAAGGTATCAGTGTAAGCAAATTTAGATTCCAGCTTAGTTATGCTGGGCTTTACATCACCTGTTCCTGCACTAATTAAATCCCATACTGCACCTGGCTTCGTCTTTGGTTTGTTCTTATTACCTTTTGCATCAGTAAACTGCTTGATGTTAAGCATTATAGTTATTGCAAACATCTCAAAACGTAGTGCATCTGAAGAGTCCGAATACTTTTTGTTTAACTCATCAATTATCGGTATCAGGTCTGTAAGCTCGCTATATCCAAATACCATGCCAATAGCAGGGTTGTTTGGGATAATATAGACTGGTATAAAATCAATATACTTTTTGCCATTGCCTAAAAATATCGGCTCCTGGATAACTTCCTCCACTTGCAAATTCATCTTCACGCTGTAGGTAGCTTCACTAAACAAACACTTGCCGTCTATCATTTCAAAGGTCTGCTTCCAGATAATATCATCGGACTTAAAAGCTACAAAATGAACTTTAGTTAGCTTCTCGTAGTCATCAAATGCAGTTATAGGAAAACATTCTATTCGGGGACGGGGTAAAAAACGTATTCCAAGCTTACTGTCATAAATCATCTTAAATACTGCACCACCAGAAGTATTGCACTCTTTGGCTGCCTGCTGAAGTTTCAAGTCCATCCTGTTTATTTTATGAATTGTGTACAGGTCTTTTTCTACTACATCAGCCTTCTTCTCGTTGGCTTTCTTCTCGGTACTTACAGCAATATCAATAGGCTTTTCAAACTGCCAGCCTGCGAGTTTATCCACGATATACCGACTATAATTTATCGGTATTTGGGCAGGTTTTCTATCAGATGTTTGTTTAAATTCAGGGTATTTTTGCTCAATGTGCTTGAACACATCGTTTTCGTAATAATCATAATACTTTATAAGTGCGTTTAGTTGCGCCAGTTGTGCTTCAGTAAATACCGAATATGCTGTATTTTTGGTTTCTTCAGGATATACCAGTTGTATTAATTTTCTTAAATCCATAATATTCCTTTATTAAAATTTCTTTTTCAATCCCATGTCCGCAACAAGCCGATTTAACACCTTTAATATAACCCAAGCAAGCGTCATATCCTTCCCGTGTTGGCATTTTTCCACATCTTATACAGGGTCTTTCAATATCGATAGATTGCTTATTGTCTGCATAAACCCAATCATTGTTGTAAATAATTTTATGTCCTCTTTGATGTGAATACGCTGTCATTTATTTCCTTTTATCTAAATGAAAAATCAGCGAGTTTGGATTCGCCCATAATATCAAATCTTGAATACGCTCCATATTTCATACTGTCGCAGAAGTGGTCTTGAAACTTAACTGGCTCCTCCATTACATTGCCGTCCTTATCTTCACGTCTTTTATAGCTCTGCAATTCCTTGATTCCATTTGTACTCTCTGCAGTAACTCCGAGCATATGTGTCTTGCAATAATCTATCCCGGCCGTTACATCTTTACGGGCCTTGTGGACATTAAATCCAGCATGATAAAACTCATTAATCCTATCCGGTTCAGAAGGATCTGCGTAAATCTCCCTGTACCTCTGTTCTACCGGTATTAATTTCTTTGCCCGTTCTATAAGTTCAGTATTGGTAAGTCCACTCTGGTACAGGAGTTCGTGAGTTATAAAGTCATTTTCAATCCAGTTAATTTCAGTCAACGCCGATGAGTTTGAATATCCGAAGTCCAGGCCGTATGTTATATCATCAACTTTTAGGCCATCTATAAACTTAATGCCGTCTTTTATCTCAACCTTACTATAAGTCTTCCACTTACCATATATGATATTTTCAAGTATGCCCCACTGGCTTAACCTGAATATTTTATACAGGTTTAAATCAATGTCTTTTAGCCTATCAAGGCGCTTTCTATCTGTACTGGAAGCAAATGGATTATCATCTATTGTTGAATAATGTACCGCTGTATCCTCATCGGGTTTATCTACAATTTCAGTCTTAATCCAGGACAGTGCCGACAAAGGATTGCAGGACAGAAACATCTGGTTAATTCCATCAGTCTGACGCCTCATCAGAATATCAAGATTTATAAATTCCTTAAACGTAATATCAATCGCTTCTTCTACCCAGATATAATTGCCCTGCTCCAATGACTTGAGCTTGTCTACATCATCAAGGCCTGTAAAAAGAATTGAATTTAGTGAACCGTCTTTGCGTGTTATTTCAAGTTCAGTATTATTTATATTTACATATTTGTAGCAGTCATATTTCTTTAGAAAATCTACAACTAATTGAAAACAACTTTTTTTAACTGCTACCCTCGTTTTACGAAGTATAAGTGTTCGTTTGTTTTCTTCGCCAAAAAACTTATTGACTAAAAGATGCAACGCCACACTCCAGGACTTCGTGCTGTCCCTGCCACCTACCAAAAAGTTTATTCTTTTGTCTGTTTGACATAGCCAGTTAAATACATTACTTGCTTTCAGGTTTCTTATTTCCATTTAATATCTCTACTTCAAATTTTAATGGCTCAATGCCACTTATTTCAGTATGTTGCATATCAGGTACAAACTTCTTCATCAGTGCTATCATCACAGCAGGGTTCATATATGCCATCCTTACAAACTTCTGGAATATGCCTGGTTCGTTTTCCTGTGCTGCATATTCTTCTTCGGCTGCAATAGCTTCCTCTAACATACTAATGCTAAATTTATTTTTAGCTCCCTTAGGTCTACCAGGGTTATCTTCTTTAAATTTACCTGTATTCTCATCGTTATACCGTTTATCATCCGTTTTTATCGGTTTATCACCCATTACTAATCACCGCTTTTAATGCTCTATTAGTTTCCACAATCGCACTCTTATAAGATTTCAATTGCTCCACCTTAATCCTTGCTTCTCCCAGTTGCCTGCTTGCGTCAAATAGTTCCTTTTCCAAGTCTATTAGTAGATTAGTATTTTCTAACATCATTCTTTGTGCTGCATGAACATTGAGTTCCTGTATTTCTTGAGCTGTTAATTTTTTTAACCTATCTTTTATTTCCATGATTTTTGCAAATAAAAAAGAGCCCATTTCTGGACTCTTCCTTGATATTTAGTTTTAAATATTTTGGTTGCTTCTGACTGTTATTGCTTATCTTAGATATTTTAGCATACTTTAGGTATGTTTTGTCAAGTCCTATTTTTTATACCATCTGGAATATCCCTATAATATCCAGTATATCTGCGGCTTATGTTTTTTATTTTTCTCAAGTGCCATTCGCAATTTTTCTTTGCATCAATAAGTTTGGATAATATTAATTCTTTTTCTATAAATCCCTGTTTCGCAAGAATAGCGAGATATCCTCTCTTACTTGAACTCTCTATTATATCAATAAAATCTGAATAACTTTCAATAGCTTCTATTAAATTCTTATCATATATTTCACATTCTCTTTTTTTATAAACTAAAATTAATTTATTATACTTTCTCTTTCTCACTTATCCTCCCTGTCAAATCCTGGTGGCGTGCGCATAAGCTTATCGTAGAACTTAAAAGGTTTATCCTGCCTTCTAACTGTGATATTTTGCTTAGAAGGTCTGCGGTAATGCCTATCACCTACTTGATTAAGAATTGCAAGGGACTCATCTGAAATTATGTCAATAAAGAGAAACGAATTTTTTATCTGCTTTTTTATCTTTACCATAATTTTTCCTAATAAAAAAAGGACTCCCAGAACCTTTTGAGTTCTGAAAGTCCTCTTATGTTGTAAGCCAGACTTATATTATTTAATTATTAAAATCACTTGGTTTTATTTTTTTTAGTGCCTTAAAAAATTTAGTTTGCACAGGCTTGTGCCATTCAGTTGGTAGCCCGTTTTGAACCTTCATTTTTATTACAGTACCAAACTTTAAATCCTCCATATCTTGAAGTAATGCTTTTTGTGAAGGATTAATAAAAACAAGGCAAGAATTACTACCTGGTTTAATTTTTGTTCTGTCAATAAAATCAAATAATTCTTTTGTATCTACTTCTATCATATCCTATTTTCCTATATTATACTTATATGTGTAACAATACAAATGCTATTTTACTATCTTAAATTCTGCATACGACTATGTCTTTGCAACCTTATAATCTCATCAAATCTGGCATCGGCTTTTTCTTTGTATTCAGTAACTTGCTTTTTTAATTTGGCTATCTCAGCTTCCAGCCCTCCAATAACATCCTCGTCTATGCTTATCAGTTCGCCATTATAATTTTGTTCATCTGCCTCGTCTGGAAAAGTAGTAAAATTTAATATCAATTCAAACTCATTTTCTATAAGTTTTTTGATGGAAATCATTATACGTCTTGTAAATTCTTTACTATCTTTCTTATCCAATTTAAATAATTGACGCCCTATTTCATCTCTGGTAAATATCCCTAAAAGTTCATTCTCTACTTTTTTATAATCTATCATTGTTCCCCCTTTTTAATCTGGATAATCGTCACTTGTCATAAATAAATTGTCTATACAGGTACAGTCTTCTAATTTCCTTCCACAGTCTTCACATCTTTCAACTTCAACATCCATACAATCATCATATTCTCCACCTTCTATGCTCATTTCTCCACCACCCTTATAATTATTTTTTTGCCATCATGTTCTATTCCAAAACAATCATTTACAGGTTTGTTGTCTATCAAATAACGCTTAGCAAACTTGCAATATTCTAATTTACCTTCTGCAATTACCTCACCTTCTGGAATTAGCTGGCAGATTTCCTTAATAGAGTCTTTAAAAGCCTTATCCAATGTTTCATCAAGGGCTCTATCCTTTAGTTTTTTGTCATTCATTGCATCTATGATTTTCCTGCATAATCTATGTAATGTTAAGTCTACCTTATCCCTATCAAGCACTTGCAATTTAGCCAAGAGATTGGTGGCAAATCTATGTATATTTATTTCTTTATCTGGTACAGATTTAATTGCGTTTACAAACTCATCTGCTTCCTTAATTATTATTTCTTTATTTGTCATCTTCTACCTCCAAAATATCGTTAATCATTGTTAAAAAATCCGCATAATCCACCAAGTCTAATTTCTCTTTTGCCTCATGCATAATTTTTACAATCTGGTCAATTAAGCCTTGCTGGTAATGCTCTATTTTAGCTTGGCGTTTCTCTTGATAATGTAATTCATAATCGCTATAGTCTTTGGTATCACAATAGACCTTAGTCATCTAATCCTCCTTAAAACATTTCTTGCAATATAAAATATTTTTGCTGACATTATCTTTGGTCAATTTAACGTTGCATTTATAGCATAATAATCTACTATCAATCTGTCTTTTCTCGTCCCACCATTGCCCTGCTTGCTGTTTAGGGGTACAAGGATTATCCTTACGCTCTTTAAGTAGCTCTTGGTAACATTCTGACTGACCTTTACCGCTACCATAAGCCCTCAAGTAAGCATCCCCCCAACATTTTTCACACATTGGCATTATTCTACCTCCAATATTAATTTGCCTTTTTTGCCCAAATAATTAAATAATTCTACTTCAACAAATATTTTTCCTACAAACATATCACCTAAATAGTCGATTACTTCCCCTTCTGCAATCACAACCTGATTTTTAGGCTGGAGTTTGCAGATTTCAGTTATCAATGGTTCCATTACTTTGTTGATTGCTTCTGTAGTCTTTATATTACTTCCTCTCTTTGAAAGACCATGACTACTATGCAATTCCCAAAAGTATTGTTCAATAATCTCATACGCATTTGAAATTCTTATTATCTTCTCAACTTCTTTTTCATTTAAATACTTAGGTTGCAACTTACTAACCTTACTTATCAAGTACCTTATCTGCTTTTGCGTTATGCCCAAATCTACCACACCAGCATCCTGTAAATCTGTTATTATGCCTAATACTTTTTTATCTAACATTATTTATCCTTTCTTTTATAAGTTAAACACTTGCCTTTTTTATCAACACATATTTCACCTGATATGCAATATCTAATATCCTCTGTTTGAAACTTATGTAGTTCTTCATCTTTTTCAAGAGCATTATTATATTCACAAAATTTCCTATCACAAAATATAGCCATTATTCCTCACTTTCTTTTATAAGTTGCTTTAATAATTTTATTTTTGCTATTAGGGGATTATTGTGTCCTTTGATTAATATAACATCTTCAGGGTCTTCCAACTCCCTATCATTAATTTGCACCCACCAACCATAATTGGGTTGTTTTGTAGTTCCAACATTGTAATCATAATTTCTTTCCTTACATATTTTTAATATCTTGTTATCTAACCAGCCATCTGATGGTAGCCAAACAACCATGCTCCGTTTGTAAAAATAAACATCTTTTCCACTCCAATCACCGCTAAACAAATACTTGTTATTTATGCCTTTTGAAAATGCCCTATAAATATTTTCCTTATATTCGTGATTATCAATTTTTATGGCTACCTCACAACAATAATCTAACTGCTTCTTAAATCCTTGTATCGCTTCACAATCCGCCTCTCGCATATACTCCTCTGTAAAATTATTCATATCCTCTCCCTCCAAATCCAATATCCTTTGCCGTCAATAAATAATCTACCCAGCTTCTCCATGCTTAAAAATTTCTCCTCAAACTCCTTCAGTAATTTATCCTTCTCTAAAATCATTGCAATTAATTTTTCTTTGCCTAATTGTTGTAACCTTTGATAGTTCATAACAGCCCCTCTATACTTAATAATTTTCTATATTTCCTATTTTCAAACATATCTAAAAATTGATTAAAACTCATCCCCTGAAACCATTTATGATTATTTACCCATTGAGATAGGGGTATTAATTTGCGATCCTTTGAAAAGTTATATCTCATAACATAGGCATTTTGATTTCTTGATTTTAGGTAATTTGCTCTGAATAAATCCTCTTCCAAGGTAGTATTAAAGCCAGTTAGCATTAGCCAGGTACAGCGATTAATCCCGTTTTTTTGAAGTAGAGTTATAGCCCTATCTACATCATCAAAATAATCCAAACTATCAAAAGCAAAATGCAGTTCCTTATGTCTAATTGTTTTTAACTCATCTATAATATCTTGATTCAGTAATCTACAGTCCAGTCCTTGGTTAAAATCCAACCTGATTTTATTTTCTCTTGCCTGCTTACATATCAATTTAAAATGTTCGGGCAGTGCTAAAATATTATTATCAAGTAAAATTATATCTTTAGATTCGCTATCCCATAAATCCAGTAAATCACCAACTGCCCTAATCTTACCTTCCTTCTCTGGCACAATACACCAAGGACATTTTCTAATACAACCACGACTACAAAAACCCATATTTATTCGTGGTTTAATTTTTTCTATTTCATCCGGTAAATTAATACTAAGACTATAACCACTACCACCAATTAGGCATTTAGGATCATCTTCCCAGTCAAAACATTTAGATCTATTTCTTTTAAAAACACAGGATACATAGATTTTATCTGCTAAGGGTTTATATAAAGGAAAATTCCATACAACCTCATTACCTCTATTAAGATAATATTTTTCAATCTTCTTTAAGGCTAAATTAGGAATTTTACTATCTATGTCTATTATCAATATTTTCATATCAGCCCCCTAACCTTTCCTATAATCCAACTTACTATAGCCAGCATAAATATTAATATTGCAAATAATAGATTTTTAGTTAGTCTTATCATTTATAATACCGCTTTCAGTTTTTCTATATCCCTGCCAAGCTTATATTTACTACTTTCCAAACTTTTTATAACCTCTTTAGCTTCTTTTTTTGTTACCAGCATTTGCCCTAAAATATCATTAATTAGATAATCTTTTAGGTCCAACACAACCAGCTCTATTTGGCTATTAGGTAGATGAATTATAAGTTGCCAATTCTTGTTAGCCGGTGTTTGTGTAATTGCCTGCTTTATATCAAGCAGTATTTTTCGTCTAAATTCTTTCTCGCTACCATGATATTTACACTCAATCGTATAATTTTTAAGGGGGGTCGTTTGCCAGTAATCCCTCAAGTCACCCTTGTGATCCGCCCCACCAGATAATTTTGTTTTTGTATAACCAGAACCTAAAATCTCATTTATTATGTCAACTATTTTGCGCTCATATTCATTGCCAACTTTTTTAGGATTTTTCACTACCAACCTCCTTTATTGTCCTTACAAACCTTACACATCTCCAACATATTGCCTGCTGCTGTATAGGTAGGGTTATCACATTGGCGTCCCTTGCCCTTATAGCAGGCTTTGGCATTTGCAAGTAGCTTAGTGTGGTCAATTTTTTTATAACTACCCTCACCTATAACCTTATCCACTACCCAACTTAAAATTGCCTTATAATCTGATTTATAGGTCTTCCCATGTGATCCTTTATAATTACTTAATACTGTAATCATTTTATTAGTATTTTCTTTTCCGTATTTCTCTATTAGCTTTCTGTATTCTTCTTCAGTCATAAAAACATCGTCGGCATACTTTACTTTACTTTCCTTTACTTTACTTTCCTTTACTTGTGTTGGAGTAGTTACGGAGTGTTGCTGTAATAACTCTGGAGTTGGTAAAGGAATGTTGGATTTACCTTCCCTTTTGGGATTTAAAGATGGCTGTTTTTCAACAAAATCAGGTACATTTAAAAACATATCTCCATTAACCTTATATCGGATTATCAATTTATTTAATTCTAAGTCTTTTAAATATTCTTCTATTGTCTTTATTGTTTTGTTTAATCTTGTAAAAACCTTTCCTCTAACAACTTGCGAATCGCCTGAAAAACAACCATTAATATCAAGATGTGTAAGCAACCATGTGTATAAAAGCCTCGCACCATCTGTTTTCAATTTTGGTAACTTATGGCTATCTGAAATTGATTTTAGTATTATTCTACCTGCTGGCATTTATTCTCCTTCCATCTCAAATCTAATACCTCCTGCCCTAATCTCTGCTTCTTTATCCTATCTAATTTAGCATTTGCTTTTATCTCTTTAATTTTATCTTCAACTGATTCTGCGGAGTGCTTGCTATCCTGCATAAAATGAATCGTGTACCAATCTCTTACACATTCCCACGTACCCCGCATTTTACATAGCGACCTTCCTGGACTGCTGTCGTTAAAATCCTCTTTATTGTCGCTTTCGTACTCACAAACTAAACATTTCATTTAATAGCCTTTATCTCTTCCCAATCTCTTTACTGCTATCAATTGGGGAACTCTTGTATTTTTTCTTTCCATTTAAGATTATCTTTTAGGAATATTGGTATATTTAATTCCATCGCCTGATTAATAATATTTTGTACCCACTCTTTTTTGTGGACTGGTTTTGGAGTTAAGCCACCAATTATTATCCAATCTAACGATAAATATTTTGTTATTGGTTCTGGTTCAGACAATAATGGTTCGTAGGATATAAATTTAATGTTATCCATTCCCGAAAAAGAACCGTGTATGTGGGATTGATTTTTCTCTTTTCCGGTAATAGTAGTACCAAGCCAGCAATTTTTGGGAAATATAAAATCTTGATACCTTTGAGGAAATTTAGTTAAAAATATAAAAGTATGATAACTTGGTAAAGCATAAATATGAAACAATATTTCGTTTACCCATTTTTTAGGTATCCAATCACCAAAAATTTCATGAGTAGAACCTACAAATATTTTAGATGGTTTTTTAATTTTTTCTAAATCATAAAATATATCCGAATCCCATCTAATTTCTGGATTCCAACCAAATCTCTTATACATTCTAATAGCATAGCAATACCAACAATCATTTTTACATAACCCCTTAATCGGATTAATTGTATAATCGCACCATTCTATTTTTGTTCTATTCATTTAATAACCTTAACCTCCAATTCCTTTACTCCAAATCCAAAAGCCTTGTTTAAATCATTACCAAAATACAGGTCAAGATGTTTGCCCTTAATTGCACCACCAACATCCACAGCTAAAAACGGCTCAATGGCTGTGCCAAATTTTACCAGCACCACAGAACCATAAGGGATTAACTGATTATCTGTAGCACAGAAATTGAAGTACTCGCTCCACTTCTCTATATCTATTCCACTTGCAGAAATATTGTTACAGCCCTCATCTAAACTTGTATATCCAGTACAAAGGTATTCTTCCCAGCCGTCATAAAATCCCTTCTCTGCTGCAAGTATCTTATAGTTCAGATACAGGGTATTATAACTACCCTGTAAGTCGTTGTAGTTGGCTGTAAACTCATTAAGTTTTTCTAAGTGGCTAAGTTGCTGCTGTTCTATTAAAGCAACATATTCACTGTTCCCTTTATCCTGCATAAGCAGCACAAATGACATTATAATTACTACAAAAAATAGGTTTACGATAATTACATTTTTAATGTTCATTACTACCTTTCATTCTTTGTTATTTCCACTTTGGCCCATCTCAAGGACACCGCAACCTCCTGCGCTGTAATTCTAAACTTATTGCGCTTCTGGCCATCAGTCTCCCAGAAGTCCTGCTTGAGTATGCCACTTACAACCACCCTGTCGCCTTTCTTTAAAGCGGCCACATTCTCGGCTGGCTCGTTCCAGACATTGACGTCAATAAACATACTGTCCCGATCCTTGCCCTGTGATGAAGCCAGACAAAAACTGCATACAGCATTGCCGCCTGATGTGAAACGCAGTTCAGGGTCTGCTACTATGTTGCCGGTTATTGTTATATTATTCATGCCACCCCCTCGTTAATTCTACTTTTTAACTTTGCAACCAATTCCTGTTTTGTACCCTTAAAACTTTTCATAAAAGCCTCTGCTATTTTGGGACTGTTGAAAGCTAAGGATTTTAGTTTGTCTATTTCAGTTTCATTTTTTGGGGTAGCTTCTTCTATCACACCAAGGTCTTTGCCATTACTTTTGCCGCTATCATTTTCAGGATCATCACCAGTCGGGATTAAAAAATTAGTATTTAGCACATACTTTATCCCTCCGGTAATAGCCTTGTACAATCCCTTGTCGCCAGTATCAGTTCCACTGCCTGCCCAGTTGCCATAAAGTTGCTCATCAGTATCAATGTCAGCAAACAAGTATGTACCCTGTGCAATTGTGCAAAACTGTTTTGTGCCTTTATGTGTCGGGCTTATTTCATATTCCCTTACATCATTGGTAGAATAATTAAACATAATGCCCTGTTCTTCAAATGCTGCTTTAATCGTTTCTTTGATTTTAGCCTCTGATAAGTAGCTATAGCCCTGCATTTTGTTTGTCTTATCCTTTTGCAGGTATCCGATTGACTTGCTAACTTCAATCAATTTTTGTTTTAAGTTCTTTTTTTCATTCTTTTTCTCACTCATTTTTTAACACCCACTTTCTTTGTAAAATTATAAAAGTCATCGCTGCTGTTTTTGATTTTCTTGTGCAACTGATAATTTTCCAAGCAGTTCAAAAATATCATTTTGCAGTACTCAATATTTGGAACTATACTCTCCATAAATCGTTCACTATTTGCTCGCGGTATATTAAGTATTCTTGCTTGTACTAATTTATATTTATGCTCTTCAACCAAAATAAAATAACCGCCACCAACCTGGATATAATGTTCATCATAAATCCCAGAACCAGTTTTTAGGTCTACAATTTCAAGCTGTCCATCAACCTTTCCATAAATATCAAGTGTGCCACCAAAATTATATACATCAGAAACTAAAGGTTTTTCAATTATAATGAGTTCAAGTTTGTGTCCTTTAGCCCAAGTGTCAAAACTTTTAACGGAATTTTTAGCAGCCCCAATTTGGTTTTTAGAGTAATCATCGGTACTGGTTTCAATTCCCTGTAGTTGATTGGTAATCATCAAATGTGCCAGAGTTCCAATATCGGCTTTATCATCTACATATTTTTTAGTATCCGTGCCTTCCAAGCCCATTCTATTAGCCCAATTAATCAAGGTTCTTTTACTCCAACCCAGTTCTCCTGTTATCGTGGTAACTCCAGGACATCGTACTCCATCAGAATTTTTGTATCTGATATGTGCTTTATACTTTGTCATTTTTAACCTCTGTTTTTATATCATGCAAATTGTCCATTATTTCCTCCAACAGATTAATCGTATGCTCTATAAACGTGCATAATTCATCTTTAGTCATTTTCATAATTCATCCCTTTCATATTTCAATTCATCCAGCATTTCTATTGCATTTTCTCTATTAGCGTCCTGCGCTAATTCCTTTGTAAAATCCTCATCTACTTGTTTTGCCCATGCGTCCCTTGCTATGAAGCACAATGAACATGAGCCAGTACCGTCCTTAATGCTACTATTTTGCTTTCTTATCCACCTTGGCATTTTGCATGTGTCGCATTTTCTTATCATTATTACCATTCCTCTCTTTCGCGAATTTACAATGTTCACAATCGTAAAATTGATTTTTATAATCTGTGCAAGTTTTGCACTTTTTAAATTTTCTTTTTTTCATATTGTATTTTATTTAGTTCTAACATCTGATAATTCCAATTTCTTTTTAAGTTCAGAGTTTTCTTTTTCTAATAGCAAAATATATTTAACTTGTGATTCATATATTCTTTTATATTTATTCCATACGGGATTCCCCTTTAAAAATTCTTCGGGTATCTCTACTTTAGCTTTTTGTATTAATTTCTTTCTTATTTCATCTTCCATTATCACTACCCCACCCCACTTAAAGTAGCTTCACTTTCTTTGTTAATTAAATTAGAGAGGGTAGTTTTTATGCTACCCTCACTTTTTGCTGTTTTTTACAATTCAGCGTATCTTCTATTTGCCTATTTACACATCTTCCTTTCTCTATGCTTTTGGTAATGCTGTTTATGTTAATAATCAGATTTCTTTTTATTTCCGAAAGACTGCTCAAGACGTCCATCTGTAACGACATCGAATCCATGTGTGTAAATAAGGCGTCTCTCAATTTGCTGCTATTTTTCACTTGTCACCTCCTTTCTAAAATTGTATTAAGTTCCTCTTCTGTCCAAAGCTGTCCCATACTGGCTTTTAATGTCTCCGACATTTTTTCAGCTAATTTCATATCAGGTAATATTTTTTTAGTTTCAATAAAAGATAAATAATATCTTTTTATCCCCAATTCCTCTGCAAGGTCTATCTGTCTCAAATTTCGTTTTTTCCTAAAATAAACTATGCTTTTGTCGTCTTTATACATAATGGTATTAGTTAATAGTTTTCTATCGTCAAAATTGTGTTAACTTGCGTTAACATCAAATCAGTTCTATATATCAAACCCATATTTTCCTTTTTTATCTCTCCCCCCTCTGCTAAAATGATATTTGACTTATAAAAATTAAAGAGAGGGGAAATTATGCCAACTACAGGAGAAAAACCAGGCAAGGGTAGATATATCTGTAATAATTGTGGGACTGTTGTTATTTTAGATGATAATACAGACACTTTACCTCCTTGTCCTAAATGTCATAAAACTTCTTTTAGAAGAGCTTAAAAACTCCTCTATCGCCTCATCTGAATAGCCAAAGGCTTTGCCCAGTACCCAATGCTCATAAATAGTCTTTGGCTCTTCAGGTAAATTTTTAATTACATCAAGCATAAATTTTCTTTTGTAAATCCACATCGTTGTCCAGGCAGGATAAAGAAACTCCCTAAAGGATAAAAGCTTATGGCCCTTTATAAACTTTTCAGCTTCTTTAATATACCGGTCCTGTATCGGAAACATTGCACAAGGTTTAGACCCCGTTAGAACTGCCTCACAATATTTATCTATTTCTCCTTGCAAATATTCGTTCATTTCATCTTTCTTTCGGATAATAATATTCACGATGTCCAATAAATTCCTTGTAGAATTTAGCTATATCTTTTTTATCAAATCCTACCATTGTCATCAGTTCCAAAAAGTTGATCCTTTTCCTGCCCTGCCGCATCATCATTTCTGCTTCGGATTTAATTTGTTCTAAGCTATAAACTTTTTTGAATTTCATATCAGTTGTAATTGTTTGTCAGATTTTCTAATGTCTATGTTATTATTTATAATTTTGTTTCCTT
>Ga0210003_1000350_pt1 | contig 41262 bp, 34 predicted proteins | sample LantaG_FD_182804 | JGI IMG/M metagenome (GOLD analysis project Ga0210003, IMG submission 182804) | Deep subsurface microbial communities from Baltic Sea to uncover new lineages of life (NeLLi) - Landsort_02402 metaG (SPAdes) (version 2) | ecosystem: Environmental > Aquatic > Marine > Oceanic >...
TCGGCCACCGGCACCTCGAGCACCTGCTGCCACCGCAGGAGGTCGGAGAGCCGCAGGTCACAGTCGGGCTGCTCCTGACGCCGCACGAGCGGCAGTGACACGCCCAGACGGCGGGCCACGTTGCGGAGCGTCACGCCCTGCTGCCGCCGCACATCGGCGATCCTGTGGAGCGGGGTCTCCCGCCCAGCAACGAGCCGGTCGGAGTCATCCGCCTCACGGGCCGCGCGAGCGAGATCGGAATGTTCGCTGTCGGCCACGGCCAGCGGATCAGAGAATCGGTCATCCGAATCGTCAAAGCCGTCGTGGCAGTCGCGGTCGTAGTGCACAGTGGCCATGCTGGCTTTCTCCCTCGGCGGTCTTGCCGGCCCCGGCGAGCGTTTCCTCCCTGGTCGGCGCGCACGCTCGTGCACGAAGACTTCAAGATGGAAACGCGGACCGGAGAGACGGTGGTCGAATCGCGTCATTCGCCTGTCGCCGCGGGCGACGCCTTGCCAGGCCGCCAGCACGTGCAAGCATACGGGCCGCGGCCAGTGTCGTCCCTTTCCCTCGCCATCCGGCACTGGGTTTTGAGACGGCTTTTCGCCGCGGTGAGAAGCAATACGCGGGCGGCCTGCGGTTCGTTCGCGCTCGTTCGAAAATTTTTCGGTCGCCCGTCGGTCAGTTGGTAGCCTGCCCCTTCCGCCACGACTTGAAGGCACGCATGAAAGCCGATTCCCCCACTCCCGTCCCCGCCAGTCCGCTTTGCATGGGAGTGGCCTGGGCTCACCTCGCCCAGGCGACCGTCACGGCCCGCGGCACCGACGCCGTCCGCTTCGTCGACAACTTTACGACCGCCTCGGTCGGGGCAGTGGCGAACGGGCGTGGCACCGAAGCCTTCTTCACCGATGGGCGGGGATGGGTGATCGCCCTGGCCACGATCCTGCGGACCGATGCCGGGCTCGAGATCGTGACGGCGGCGGGCCTGGGGCAGCGGCTGCGGGACCACCTCGAGCATTACCACATCCGTGAGACGGTCGATCTCACCGACGCCTCAGCCGACACCCAGTCGCTCATCCTGGCCGGCCCGGCCGCACCGCTGACGCTCGCCGCCGCGCTCCCCCCGCCCGCAACCCCGCTCCCCACGGCATGCCTCGAGCATGTTTCGACAACGCTCGCCGGACACGACGTGCGGATCGTACGGGTGAGCGGTCAGGGGGCCGACGGGTTTTGGATCCGCGGTGGCCGTGCCGCGATCGACGCAGTCGCACGCCAGCTCAGTGCCGGCGGCGTGCCCGAGGCCGATCCGGCCGCCCTCGAGGCGGCGCGGATCGAGGCGGTGTTTCCCGCGCCGGGCGATATCCCCGAGAAGACACTGCCCCAGGAACTTGGTCGCGATCCCCGCGCGATCTCGTTCACGAAAGGCTGCTACCTCGGCCAGGAGACGGTCGCCCGCCTCGACGCGCTTGGCCATGTGAACCGCCGGCTTGTGCTCCTGGCCATTGCGGCCCCGCACCCGCCCACCTGCCCGGCCGACGTCCGTCACGGCGACGATGTCGTGGGCACGCTCACGAGCAGCTGTGTGTCGCCCAAGCATGGTATGCCCGCTGGCCTGGCGCTGGTGCGCACGCGGGCCCTCGCGGGAGAGCCTCTCACCGTCGGCTCGGCCGCGGCGCGGGTGGTTTCCATGCCGCCGGCCGGAGCGACGCCATGACAACACCGAGCCCGGGGCCCAGCGGCGAGGTTCTCTTCCGCGGCCGAAGGTTTCGTGTCGAGCGGGTGCCGCAGCCCTGTGCTGACGGCAGTGTTCGTGACCGCGAGGTCGTCGTGCATCCGGGCAGCGTCGTGGTCGTGCCGTTCGTCACGCCCGCCACGGTGTGCCTGGTGGAGGTCGTCCGCGTTGCCGTCGGCAAGACGCTGCTCGAACTGCCGGCCGGCACCCTTGACCGTGACGAGCCGCCGATCGCGACGGCTGCCCGCGAACTGGCCGAAGAGACCGGCTTCCAGGCCGGACGGATCGAGCCGGTCGGTTCCTTCTGGATGTCGCCGGGGATCCTCCGGGAGCGGATGCATCTCTTCGTGGCCCACGACCTCGTCGCCGGAGAGCAGGCGCTTGAGCCCGGGGAACTCATCCGGCCGCGGGTCGTGCTCTGGGATGAGGCCGTGGAGATGTGTCTCGATGGTCGGATCGACGACGCCAAGAGCGTGGCCGGCATCCTTGCGATCAACGCCCGCCGGCGGGTGCCCCGGGCATGACCGCGGATTCCGCGGTTAGTGGCCGGCGGCGGCCCGGGCGGCCGCCAGCTCGAGCGGCCGCCGCTCGAGCAGAAACAGCCCGCCCCCCACAAGCCCGGCGATGATCGTGCAGAGTCCCCACAACAGCGCGATCGCCACGCCGGTTTCGTAGGGCACCCCGTAGCCGCGGAGCAGGAAGCCCAGCGCGTTCTCCCGCACGCCGAAGCCGCCAATGCTGATCGGCAGGACCATCAGCAGTGCGACGAGGGGCACAACGGTGAACCACGTGGCCAGCGGCTCGACCACGCCGAGGGCCCGCGCCACAAACCCCACCGCCACCGCGCCCCCGATCTGCACGACAAAGCTCCAGCCGATCGCCCCCAGCACAAGACTCGGCCGCTGCCGGTAGGGGAGCAGCCGCGCGACAAAGTCGCGGCCCGGCGACCCCTCCGGCAGGATCGCGTGAATCCGGTCGAGCAAACCCAGCACGATTCGGAAGCCGGCCACCGCCGCCGCCAGCAGGCCAGCAAACACCGCGACCGCCGCCGCTGTGCCGAGGGTGTATTTTCGCGTGATGATCGCCGTCCCCACGAGCACGCCGAGGGCGGCCAGGCCGGTGAGCCGGTCGGCCAGCACCGAGCAGGCCGCCAGCAGTCGCAGCGGCGTCGTGCTGCCGATCCGCACCGCCTTGACGACGTCACCTCCAATGCTCGACGGCAGGCAGAGGCTGAAAAACATGCCCTCGAAAAACCGCCGCACGAAGAACCGGCGGGGAAAATCGAAGCCGAGGGGGCGGGCGAGCGCCGCCCAGCGGATTCCCGCCACCACCTGCACCGCGAGCGTCGTGGCCAAAGCGGCCAGCCACCAACTCCACCGAGCAGCAGCGAGCAGGTTCCCGAGGCCGTTCCAGTCGATGTCGCGGACGGCGTACGCCATCAGGCCCACGGTAGCCGCCACGCGGGCCGTCACCCCGAGCCACGCGGGAATCCGGCGGCGGGCCGGCGGCGGCTCGGGAGCGTCGTTCATGGGAGTTTGGTTCGGCTGCGGGCACGAGGGTCGTTCGGTCGGTACCCTAGCGGAATCGCCGTTCCGCTCCCAGCCGACATGCCGACATGCCGACTCCCAGTTTCCTCGAGCGGATCGCCGCCTGGCCGTGGGCCGAGGGGGTCACGGTCCTGTTCGGGTTTGCCTGGGGGGCGATGCTCGGCAGTTTTATCAATGTCGTCGTGCACCGCCTGCCGCGGGGGGAGTCGGTGGTGACGGCCCGTTCCCGTTGCCCGCGATGCGGCTCGGCCATCCGCCCGCAAGACAACGTTCCGGTTCTGGGCTGGCTCTGGCTGAGGGGCCGGTGCCGTGACTGTGCCGCACCGATCGCGGCGAGCTACCCCCTTGTGGAGGCGGCGTGCGGGGGCCTCGTGATGCTGCTGGCTGCCGCCGAACTCGTCGGGGGTGGCCGCTGGCTGCCTGCATTTGCCGCCGAACCACTGCAGGGCATAGACCGGCTCCTGCGGGGCGATTGGACACTGCTTGTGGTCTTGTTCGTCCATTCGGCGGCGGTGCTCACGGTTATGGCCTGGAGCTTGCTCGACGGGGCGGGTCATCGGCTGCCACCGGCGTGGGTCGGGGCGACTCTCGTCGTAGCCGTGACGGCGGTCGCCGCGGTGCCGCAGGCCGCGCCGCCCGAAATCTGGCCTGGCTCGGCCACGTGGCCGCCGGCGGCGGGGCGGCTGGCTACGGCGGTTGTCGGCGTGCTGGCAGGCTGGCTCGCCGGCCGGGCGGGCCGCGGGCAGGGCGTGCGGTGGGGGCTGCCACTCGTGGGCAGTGTCCTCGGCTGGCAAGGGGTGACGGTGGTGGCGGTTGCGGCGGCAGTCGCGGGGGGGTTAACCCGCTCGGGGGCCGCGGGCAGGGGCTTCTGGATCGCCGGGGCAACGACGCTGTGGCTCGCTTTTTCCGGGCCGCTCACCCGCGGAATCATGAGCCTGCTCGTTGCCGAACCAGCTCCCTGAACCGGCTCCCTTACGCGGGGACGATCCGCCGCCTCAGGCCCGGCCGGGTCCGATTATGCCGGGAGCTGTCTGCGAGCAGACTGCGGATTCATCATTTTTTCATGAAATCCGACCGGCCCGCCGGTATCATGGATTACCCACCTAGGACCGCGAACGAGCATGCAACTTCCATCTCCGATCCTTCCGATCGGCCCCCGGGAGCCGGCCGCGCGGTCGGCTGCCGCGACGCTGACTGAACTGCCGGTCCGCCAAGGTCCTGCGGACGAGGGGTTCGTTGCGGGCTTTCGGCGCAGGCTCCAGGAATTCCTCGTCGACCTGCGGGATCCTCGGGAGGCGACCGCGTGGGCAACGATCGCCCTGGTGACGGGATTGCTGATTTATAGCTATTGGCCGGGGATGCTCAACGTCCACTCGAGCTGGTCGAATCCGCAGTACCAGCATGGCTGGGTCGTGCCGGTGATCAACCTGCTGCTCTTGCTCTGGCGGCGGCAGCCAGTTTCTACGGTGACCACCTCCGCGAGGCTGACAGGGTTTGCACTTCTGGCGGGAAGCCTTGTGCTGCGGATCATCGCCGCCAACTACCGGATCATCACGGTTGACATGTACACGTTTGTGCCGGCCCTGGCCGGCGTGTTCCTGCTGGCCGGGGGCTGGGGCATGTTCCGGTGGGCGTGGGCTCCGGTCGCGCTCACGATCTTCATGTTCCCGCTGCCCGACGAGGCCCAGCGGTACATCACCGGCCCGCTGCAAACCTTCAACACCACGGTGGCCGCCTTCATTCTCCAGACCCTGGGCTTCGACGCCATTCAGGAAGGCAACCTCATCCGGCTGGGACAGGAACACGTGATGAACGTGGTCGACGCCTGCGCCGGCCTCAAGATGCTCACGATCTTCGTCTGGCTCTGCGCCCTGGTGATCGTTGTCGCCGGCCTGCAATGGTGGGAGAACCTGGTGATCGCCATCAGCGCGATTCCAATCGCCATCATGGCAAACGCCCTGCGGATCACAGCCGCGGGCATGCTTTACAGCGTTTCCCCGACCTGGGCGGAGGGCTTCCACGACAGCACGCCGGCAGCCCTGCTCATGATGGGGCTGGCTGTGGGGTTTATCCTGCTCGAAATGAAACTGCTTTCCTACGTGATCGTGTCAGAGGAATTCTCACCGACAGCGGTGATTCCCAAGCCAGCAGCAGCCTCAGCGGCGAGAATTTCGGGGTTTTCAGCGATTCAGGTACCCGGCTCCGGCCCACGGCGGGCAGACCCGGGTGGTGGCGTGAGCTAGACTAAAAGAGTTCCGGGCAAGGCAGCCGGAATCCGTTTCCTGCCTAACGCACCTGACAGGTAGCGGTCACAAACGGGCCAGCAGCGGCGAATCATGAGCGACTCAAATATGCCCTCGGACGGTACTGGAAGTGCGGCAACGGCCACACCTGCGGCCGACCCGCGAGCCGGCATGCTCGCGCCGATCCGCGATACCACACTCATCCCCAGCCCCGGCCCTCTCGGCCTGCCCGGCTTTCCCTCGGCTGCTGATCCGCTCGCCGGTGGGATCGATTACCAGCGGGTGTGGCACGCCTTCCGGCGACGCTGGGTTCCCGCCCTGGTGCTGGCGCTCACCCTGGGCAGCATCGCCGGGGTGCTGACGTTCGTCTTCCTGCCCCGCGGCTTCGAGGCAGTGGCCTGGCTGCGTGTCCGTGACCGGTCGGGAATGTTCGGGGCCGGCATGGGACGCGACAACGCCGAGTATGAGGCCTTCCGCAAGACGCAGGTGCAGCTCATCAAGAGCCCGCTGGTGCTCATGGCGGCCCTGCGGCGGCCCGGCATCGACCAGCTGAGCATGCTCAAGGGCGACGAAGACAAAGTCGGCTGGCTGATGCGAAACGTCCAGGTCTCGGCGCCGATGGAGTCGGAAGTGTTGCAGGTGCGGCTCCGCGGAGAGAACGCCGCTGAAATCACTCAGATCGCCAATGCCGTCACCAATGCCTACCTCACCGACGTCGTCAATAAAGAAAAGGCCGAGCGGCTGCGGCGGCGAGACATGCTCGAGAAGAAATACAAGGAGAACATGTCGCAGGTTCGCAGCCAGCTCGACACCTACAACAATCTCGCCCGGTCGCTCGGAACGACCGACAGCACGGAAGTGTCGACTCAGCGGGCGTTGCTGCTCGACCACCTGGGCACGCTCCGCGCCCAGCAGACCCAGGTGCAGCGGGACCTCGCCGTGATCGATGCGGAACTGGCCGTGATGGATGCCAAAGCACGGGGTGAAATCACCCTCGAGCAGTCGGTGCCGGAGGAGATGATCGACGCGATGGTCCTGCGTGACCCGCAGTTTCTCCAGCTTCGTGACCGGATCGCCGACATCGAGAGCGCGGTCGTCTTCCAGGCCCAGCGGAGTTCGCGGGGTGCGAATGACCCGGCCGTCAAGAAGCTCGAAGAGATGCGGGACAGCATGCTCGTGCGGCTCGAGCAGCGGCGGGAGGAACTCAAGCCCCAGATCGTCACCCAGCTGTCGATGGAATCGGCCAGCCGGCGAACCGGGGCGGCAGCCGAGAGTCCGGTCGTGCTCCGGATGCGGCGGGAGATCATGGCCCGCCAGCTTGAAGGGACCACCAAAGACTTCGACAAGGTGGCCGACGAGGTCAAACTGCTCGGCCACGCCAATGCCGATCTTATGGCCCGCAAGCAGGAGATCGAGCAGCTCATGAGGGTTACCGACGAGATGGGCGCGCGGCTCAACACGTCGGAGATCGACATCCAGATGCCCAATCGAGTCGAGCTGATCGAGGAGGCGAGCGTGCCGGAGGGGAGCGACCAGCTGTTCCGGACGATGCTTACCTTGCTGGCGACCGGGGCCGGCGTTGTGCTCGGCGGCGGCTCGGTCGTGGCGTTTGAGTATCTCCGCGATCGGCTCAGCACCACCGACGAGGTCACGCAGCGGATGGGCCTGCGGGTGGTGGGCACGGTGCCGCGGATCACCCGCAAGACGAATCCCGGTCTTGTGGCCGAGTGCGTCGATGGGGTGCGAACCGTACTCATGCAGACCGGCCGCGAGGCACCCAAGGTGATCCTCGTGACAAGCGCCATTGAGCATGAGGGCAAGACCACCTTCGCCTCGCAACTGGCCGCGAGCCTGGCCCGTTCCGGCAAGCGTACGCTCCTGCTCGATGGCGACCTGCGGCATCCCAATGTCCACCTGGCCCTCGGTCTTGACCTGCGGGCTGGGCTGCCTGAGCTCCTGCGGGGTGAAATTACGAGCGACGAGGCAGTGCAGCCGACCGGAGTCGAGGGTCTGTTTGCGGTGACCGGTGGATCCTGCGACTACGCTGCCATCACTGCCCTCTCCAAGCCGGAAACCGCGAAGGCGCTCCAGGCCTTCCGAGACTCCTTCGACCACGTCGTGATCGATGCCGGGCCAGTGCTGGCCTTCGCCGACGCCCTCCTGTTGGGGCAGATCAGCGACGTTTCCCTCGTGGCGACGATGCGGGACTCGAGCCGGGTGCCCTTGGTGATGGCGGCAGTCGCCAAGCTCCGCTCGATGGACGTGCGGGTCCTGGGGGTGGTGGTCAACGGGGTTGACGGGACACCGGTGCGGCGGATGTATGCCTCGCCGGAGCCGGCCTGATCGTTGAGATTGTGCCGCGGGCTGGATGGAAAGGTTGACGAGGGAGGACTGCCATGAACAACTCGAGCCTGCGAATGGCCGCTGGAGCACTGGGAGCGGCAGTGATGCTTGTCGTGGGCGTCACGGTGGTGCAGGGAATGCTGACGGAACGCTGGGCGCCGGCCTCCCGAGCGGAGCTCGAACAGGCATCGCAACTGCTCGAAGACCGGTTTCCCGATCGGTTTGGTGAGTGGGAGGCGGAGCAGGAACTCGAGAGCGACCCCAAGGAACTCGAGCGGGCCGGGGCCGTCGGGCACATCTCACGCCTGTATCGCAACACGCGGTCAAAGGCCCGCGTTTCGGCCTTTGTTGTTTCGGCCCTGCCGCACGACGCCTCGGGCCACACGCCCGACCGCTGCTATCCCGGCGCCGGCTTCCAGGTTGGCGAGAGCGAGCACCGGCTCATGATTCCACTGGCCGACGGCCGCCAGGCCGAGGTCTTCACCGGCACGTTCGTGAAGTCGGGGCAGACGCTCCGCATCTTTTGGACCTATGGCATCCCGGCGGGTCGTTCGGGCGGCGGCCTTGAGTGGATCGCTCCCCAGATTGCCAGAATCGCGCTCAATCGGCAGCCTGCCGTCTACAAGCTCTACGCCATCGCCGATGAGACGAGGATCGGCCGCTCCCAGTCGACGCTTGAGTGTGAGCAGTTCATCGCCCAACTGATGCCGGCCCTTGACGCGGCCCTGTTTGGTGGCGATCCTCCGCCCCCGGTGCCGCCCGGTTCCGATCCGGCTGCCCCGACACCGGCCGCCACCGACGCTGCCTTCATCGATTGAGCCCCCTCCGCCCTGGATCCGTGCATGGCAGCCCGCTCAAAACGTGCCCTCGTCACCGGGATCACCGGCCAGGACGGCTCCTATCTGGCTGAGTTTCTCCTCGACAAGGGCTATGAGGTGCATGGCCTCGTCCGCCGCTCGAGCACCTTCGGCACCCAACGGATCGAGCACCTCTACCGCGACATCCACGAGGTGGAGCAACCGCTGGTGCTCCACCACGGCGACATGGCCGACGGCAACGGGCTCTCCCGGCTGATCCGGGAAATCCGGCCCACGGAGGTCTACAACCTCGCGGCCCAGAGCCATGTGCGGGTGAGCTTCGACCAGCCCACCTATACCGCCGACGTGACCGCGGTCGGCACGCTGCGGCTGCTCGAGGCGATCCGCGACCTCCAGGACGCCATCGGCTACCAAATCCGCTTCTACCAGGCCTCGTCCTCGGAGATGTACGGCCAGGTAGCGGAGACGCCGCAGCGGGAGACAACACCCTTCCACCCCCGCAGCCCCTACGGGGTGGCCAAGCTCTACGCCCACTGGATCACCGTCAACTACCGGGAGAGCTACGGCCTCCATGCCTCCTGCGGCATCCTCTTCAACCACGAAAGTCCGCGGCGTGGTGAGACGTTCGTCACAAGAAAAATCAGCCGGGCGGCCACCCGCATCAAGCTCGGCCTCCAGAAGAAACTCTATCTCGGCAACCTCGACGCCCGCCGCGACTGGGGCTTCGCAGGTGACTACGTCGAGGCGATGTGGCTGATGCTCCAGCAGGAGGAGCCAGACGACTACGTGATCTCCACCGACGAGACCTTTTCGGTCCGCGAGTTCTGCGAGCGGGCCTTTGGCCGGCTCGACCTCGACTACCGCGACTTCATCGAAATCGACCCCCGCTACTTTCGGCCGGCCGAAGTTGACCTGCTATTGGGCTGTTCGACCAAGGCACGTAACCGGCTGGGCTGGCGTCCGCGGGTCTCATTCGACGAACTTGTGACCCTGATGATAGACGCCGATTTGGAACTGGCCCGTCGCGAGCAGGTGCTCCGCGACGCCGGCCACGACGCGGGCCTACCGCACCGCTGAAGAGCGAACCCTGCTCCGCCATCATCCATGACCGACCTGTCGACGAAGCGGATCGTAGTCACCGGCGGGGCGGGCTTCCTCGGTCAGGCGGTCTGCCGGGTGCTCCGCGAGCGAGGCGTGCCGGCGGCGAGGCTCGTGGTGCCCCGGCGGCGGGAATTTGACCTCACCGTCGAGGCCGACGTGGAACGGCTCTACGCGTCGGCCCGGCCCGACGTCGTCATCCACTTGGCTGCCGAGGTCGGGGGCATCGGCGCGAATATGGCCCACCCAGGCCGCTTCTTCTACGCCAACATGGCCATGGGGCTCCACCTCGTGGAACACGCCCGGCGGGCAGGGATCGAAAAGTTTGTTCACACCGGCACGGTCTGTGCCTATCCCAAGCACGCACCGGTCCCGTTTCGCGAGGCGGATCTCTGGAACGGCTATCCCGAGGAGACCAACGCCCCCTATGGCGTTGCCAAGAAGGCGGTGTTCGTCATGCTCGACGGCTACCACCGCGAATTCGGGCTCGCGTCGGCCGTGGTGGTGCCGGTGAATCTCTTCGGCCCCGGCGACAACTTCGATCCCGCGTCGAGCCACGTGATCCCGGCACTCATCCGCAAGTGCGAGGAGGCCCGGCTGGCTGACTCTCCTGAGGTGGTCTGCTGGGGTACCGGCGTTGCCACGCGGGAATTTCTCCATGTCGACGATGCCGCCGAGGGCGTGGTGCGAGCCGCGGAGGTGATGGAGGAACCGCTGCCAATCAACCTGGGCGGTGGCCAGGAAATCGCGATTCGTGACCTTGTGGCGAAGGTCGCACGAGCATGTAATTATGCCGGCCGGATTGCCTGGGACACGGCGAAGCCCGACGGCCAACCGCGGCGGGCTCTCGATATCTCCCGGGCCCGCGACCTGCTGGGCTGGCAACCGCGGCAGGATTTCGACAGCGGACTCGCTGCCACGGTTGCCTGGTGGCGGGCGCACGGCGGCTGAGCCGCCCCGCATCCGCTCCTCGCCCCCCATTTCCTCGGCTCACGAATCCACCGGCTCGACCGCGCCGTGGCCGAGGATGAACTTCCGCGTGCCGGCAGAGCCTTCGAACACCACCGTGCCAACCGAGCGAACGCCCACGCCGCTGATCTTCTCGAGCACCCCCTCACCGTAGTCGACATGCCGCACCCGCTGCCCTGGCTCAAAACGATGGCCCGACCGTGGCGGGCCGGCCATCCGCATCGCCAGCTCGGAAGCCCGCTCGATCGCGGCGGCCGGTCGGCGTTCGGGCCGACGCGGCGGCTGGGCACGGCCGCCCGAGTCTTCCTGGGAATCCTCGGGGTCGAGTGTCAGGCCGTCGGGGCGGAAGACCCGTAGCTCGGGGGCCGAGGTGGGCCGGTCTTGGAACTGGTCGGCGAACTCATCGGCCGCCCCGCGGGCGGCGTCACCGAAGGGGTCGAAAACTGGCCGCGGGGGAGCTTCTTCACCGGTCACCTCGGTCTCGGAACCGGTCATCTCGGCAAGAAACACGCTCGGTGCCGAGATCCGGCGGGTGCCCCGATAGTCCCGCATCCGGGCGCAGCTTGTGTGCACCTCCTCACGGGCCCGCGTGATCCCCACGAATACCAGCCGCCGCTCCTCCTCGAGCTGATCCGGCCGGTCGATGCTCCGTTCGTGCGGCAGGATGCCATCCTCCATGGCGACGAGGTAGACAACGGGAAACTCGAGCCCCTTGGCCGCGTGGAAGGTCATGAGGGCGACGCGATCAGCACCGGCATCCCAGGCGTCGGCATCTGCCACGAGTGCCGTGGTCTCGAGAAACCCACCGAGCGGGTCCCCGTCTTCCCCGGCGATCTCCGGGTTCGCGATAAACGCCTCGTCAAACTGCCGCGCGGCCGTTACGAGTTCCTCGACGTTGGCCAGCCGTTCAAGACCGTCTTCATCGTCATCAGCATCCTCCGCGAGCATGCGGCGGTAGCCGCTTCGCTCGAGCACACCCTCGAGGAGCGTCGCCAGACTTCGTTCGCGGCCGGCGGTAATGCCCAACTCGGCATGCAGCCGGGCAAAGACAGTCAGCGCCGTGGCCGCCTTGCGGGGCATCCCCGCAATCCTGTCTGCCGCGGCTGCCGCCTCGAGCCGGGTCGTGCCGTGGTCGTCGGCCCATGCGGCGAGCCGGTCGAGCGACGTCTTGCCGATGCCCCGTGGCGGCACGTTGACCACCCGCAGAAAGGCCTCGTCGTCTCGTGGGTTTCGCAGGAGCCGGAGCCAGGCGACCACCTCGCGAATTTCCCGCCGCTTGAAGAACTCGAGCCCCCGGATGAGCTGGTACGACACACCGGCAGTCCGCAGCGCGATCTCGAGCGAACGCGAGAGGGCGGCCGTGCGAAACAGGATCGCGAAGTCTCGCGGGCCACGCCGGCCCGCTGCAACATCTGCCGCGATCTCTGTCGCGATCCGCGTTGCCTCGTCCTGCCCCGAGGCGTCGAGCACGATCCGCACCTTCGCTCCGGCCGCGGCAGCCGTCACCAGACGCTTGGGCTTCCGGCGGGTGTTGTGGGCGATCAGCCGATCGGCGGTGCCGAGGATGTTGGCGGTGCTGCGGTAGTTGTGCTCGAGCGTGACGACCTTGGCGGTGGGGTAGTCCCGCTCGAACTCGAGGATGTTGCGGATGCTCGCACCCCGCCAGCCGTAGATTGCCTGGTCCGGGTCTCCCGTCACCGCGAGGTTCGGATGGTCGAGCGACAGCCCGCGGAGGATGCAATACTGGACCGCGTTGGTGTCCTGGTATTCGTCGACGAGCACGAACCGGTGCCGGGCGTCGAGCGCAGCCCGCAGGCCGTGATCGTCTGCCAGGAGCCGGGCCACGTGCACGAGCAGGTCGTCGAAATCGACGGCGTTGGCCGCCAGCAGCAGCTCCTGATAGATCGGCCAGAGGCGGCGGGCCACGTCGTCCACCGGGCGGCCCCAGTGGGGTTCAAACGATTCGGGGGTCAGCAGGTCGTTCTTGGCCCGGGAGATGACGCCGGCCACCCGGTCGATAGGAGTGTGCGTCAGGGACAAGCCCAGCTTTTTGGCGGCCCGCCTGAGAACGGCCGCTGAGTCGTCGGGGTCGAAGATCGAGTAGTCGCTCGTTAGCCCAACCTGGCGGGCCTGCCGGCGGAGCAGACGGGCGGCAAACCGGTGGAAGGTGCCCATCTCCACAGGCTGCGGGCCGACGAGCTCGGCCACCCGACGCCGCATCTCGTCGGCGGCCTTGTTGGTGAAGGTCAGGGCAACGATTTCCCGGGCCGGCACTCCCTCGGCGATCAGGTGAGCCACCCGGTGCGTGACCACCCGCGTCTTGCCGCTGCCCGGTCCTGCTAGCACGAGCAGCGGTCCCTCGACGTGCGTCGCGGCCGCCCGTTGAGCGTCGTTCAAGGATGCCAGGGAGGGGATTGACACGGGGATTTGTCGGAAAAATGCCGTCCTGAACGGAACCATGCCAACGCAGCAGCTTGCAGGAAATGATCGCCCCGCGTAGTCGCGTTGATGCGGATTCGATTATATTCCCGCGCAGCCGGCGGCGTGGACCCACGGGGGTTTGGCCGCTGCTTTTACACCACACCAGCCGCACGGGAGGGACCCCATGCCACGAATTCCGTTTAAAGATCTGATGCAGACTGACGAGATGACCGAGAAGCTCGAGATGAGCACGGCCGAGATCGGACTGTCAGTTCGCACCACCAACTGCCTTGAGGAGCGGGGTATCTTTACGGTCCACGACCTTCTCAACTGCACGCGGACCGACCTGTTGTCGATCTCGAACTTTGGCGAGAAGACGCTCGAAGAGGTCTTCAAGGCCCTGGAAAAGATCGGCTTTTTCCGCTCGAATACGAGTACCGAAGCCGCTCTCCGACAGCCGATCTCGAACGCCTCGTAGCCACGACCCGGGCGCGGCATACTAACCGGTCAGGGCGGCCGCGCGGCTGCCTCGGCGGGCCGCCCCAGGGCCAGGAGCGAATGCGTGCGGTTTCCTCGTTTTTTTTCCAAGAAGCGGGGCCATCGCCGGACCGGCTCGGAGGCCTGGGGCTCGATCGGCGAGGGGCTTTTTCACGCCGCTCTGGTGGCGGCCGGCCTCGTGTTCGGCGGCCTGCTCGTCACAGGCATCGCCGTGCCGGAGTGGCGGATCAACCACGACTTCCGCGAATCCCAGGGCACTGTTGTCGGCAAGGGGCTTGCCCGCCGCATCACAGCCGCCGGGACGACGTGGCAACCCTGCCTGCGGCTCAGGTTTGAGACGGAGGCTGGGAGCCGCGAGGCGTGGGCCATGCGGGGCAGTGTGGCGAGCGACCGCAACCAGGCCCTCAGCCGGCTCGGTGGCATGGAACTCGGGGAGAAGCTTCCCTGCTGGTACGACCCAGCCGCACCGGAAACCGTCGTTCTGGCTCGCGGCTACAAGTGGTGGATGTGGACACTCACCCTGCTCTTGCCCGGAGCCCTGCTTGCCTTTGGCGGGGCCGGGCTCGCTCGGTCGCTGGGCCGCTGGGGCAAGTCGGAGGAACGGCGAGCAGCCGGCGGAACCCTGCCACTCGAACGGCTGGTGTCTGCGACGCAGGCAGCCGAGAAGCTCCCCGCCGTTCCTTCGTGTGACGACCTCGTCAATTCACCGGGAACCGTCCTGAAGTATCGGCTGCCGATCTCTGGTCCCGAGAGCTGGACGCTCCTGGGCTTTGGCCTGTTCGCCGTTCTCTGGAACACGGTCCTCGTCGTGTTGGCAGTCAACGCCGGGCTCGATCTGCTCGGAGGCCGGATCGATCCCCTGCTGGCAGTCGTGCTCGTGCCCTTCGCCCTTGTCGGCGTCACCGGAATTGTGCTGTTTATCCGGGAACTCATCCTCTCCACTGCCGTGGGCACGACCCAGGTCGAGATTTCCGACCACCCTTTGCGGCCGGGGGGGCGGTACGACGTGTTGCTCGCCCAGGGGGGCTCCGGCACCTTCCGCGATCTCTCGCTCGTGCTGGAGGCAGAGGAGCAGGCCACCTTCCGCCAGGGAACCGACACGCGAATCGAACGGTTGGTTGTCTGGCGAAGCCCCCTGGAATCGTGGCGTGACGTTCAGGTCACGCCCGGAACTCGGTTCGAGGTCCGCTCGACCCTGCGAGTGCCACCGGCCGCCATGCATTCCTTCGCGACGGAGCATAACGCGATCTCCTGGCGGGTCGTCGTGCGCGGCCGGCCCTCCCGCTGGCCCGGATTCTCCCGCTACTTTCCGGTCGTGGTGCATCCGGCCGGGCCGGCCGGTCGTCAGGGGACAGCGGCAGAGGCACGTGCATGAACCGCTCCGGAGAGCCGATCCGCCAGCAGCCCGTGATCGTCGTGTACTTCTCGCATGCCGATCATCGCTACCAGCCGCTGCAGCAGATCGACGTGAGGTATGAGGTCGCCGTGGCGGCCGGCACGGCGGTGCGGGCGGTCGAGCGGTCGATCCTCTGGTACACCGAGGGCAAGGGGGAAGAGGATATCGGCGTCCATCATTTTGAGCGGATCACCGCAGAGCCGGCGGTCGCCGTGGCGGCGGCCGGCGGAGCCTTCGGTGACCTGCTGCCCCGCAGCCCGCTCTCCTACGAGGGCATGATCGTCAAGGTCCGCTGGTGCGTACGGGTGCGGCTGTTTTTCGAGGGGGGGCGAGACTTCGTTTCCGAACATGTCTTCGAGGTCGGTGACATCCCCGCCGCCGCCCTTGCAGACTCGACGAGCGTCTAGCGGCAACAAGCCGCCGGGGGCCACAATCAGGAACGCCCGAGGCAGAGCAGCACGAGGCATACGCTCCCGGCTCCTTCACTCGAGCAATCTCTCACCCGCCGAATATGAATGGACGTGAGCCTGCCCCCTAACCCCTTCACGACCCGGCACACGCGACCGGGGACCCTGCCCCCCCTGGCCGCCGACGGCCGGCCGCTCGACATCGCCGCGCTGATCCGGGAGCTCATGCATGCAGGGGGCGCGGGGATCGAGGGGCCGCACGGATCCGGCAAGTCGACCCTGCTCACGGCGATGGCCGCAAAACTGGCAGACGACGGGCTGCTGGCCGGCTGCCTGCGGCTCCGGGGCCGGTGGGACGCGTGGGCCGCCCTGGGGGCGATCTGCTCGGCCACCGCCGGCCAGGTCGTGTGCCTCGACGGCTGGGAGACCCTCGGCCTGGTCGCGGCCGTGGCGAGGATGCTTGCCCGGACCCGCGGGGTGCGGCTCGTGGTCACCAGCCACCGACCGACCGGGATACCGCTGGTTGTCCGCACGACGACGACAGTAGCTCTCCTCGCAGCGATCGTGCACCGGCTGCCCGACCACGCTGGCCTGATCGCCGATTCGGATCTGCCCGAAGCCTTCGCCAGCCACCGGGGTGATCTCCGCGAGGCGCTACTTGATCTCTACGACCGCTTCGAACTCCGGGCTCGGCAGCAGCGGTTGTAAGGGTCGTGCTGCGGCTGCCGGTCATACCGACCCGGTGGCGAAGATTCATGAAGTCGTGTGGCCTTTTTTCCGCACGTGCGCGGTGCGATGCGACCTAGGTTTACGTGTGTCGCCGGAGTCCGGCCGGTCTCCACGGGTGGCACGTGCAAGCAAGGAGAGAATAATGAACGTGCGTCGCATGGCCGGAGTTGTCCTGGTGGCTGGGTGCTGCCTGACGGGGCAGGGACGCGTGGCGGCCCAGTGCTGCCTCACCGATCTGTTCGCCGGCTGCTCTACCTGCTTCCGGAAGGCCCCGGTCTACGCCGTGGCTCCCATGATGCCGATGGCCCCGGTGGCCGCGCCGATCATGGCCCCGCCCATGGCCCCGCCGCCCCAGCCAGTCATGGTGCCGATGCAGCAGACGAGCTACGTCCCCGAAACGACCTACCGCACCGAGTACAAGTGTGTCCCGGTCACCACCTACAAGCCGTCCTGTGAGATCGACCCCTGCACTGGCTGCCAGGTGGAGTGCATGCAGCCGGTCACGCAGTATGTGCAGCAGGCGGTCAACGTTCCTGTCACGCAGTATCGCGCCGTGACGACCACCAAATATGTCCAGATGCAGCCCGGCTATGCAGCCCCTTCCGGCTATGGCCCGGTCGCCCCGGGAATGCCGGCGGCCGCACCCGCCGCAGTGAGCCCGTTTAGCGGTGTGCAGACAACGCCCCAGGCCTGGGGTGCAGCCGGAGCTGATGTCTCGCGGCAGCCGATGCCGGGCGTCGCACCGCCGGCCCTGCCCCCCGCGAGCGTGACCCCGGCCCCGACCTACCAGTATCAGCAGCCGTCCCCGCCGGCCTACCAGTACCAGCAGCCCGCCGCTGCTCAGCCGATTGTTCCCCAGGCTGGCACCTACACGCCGCCGCAGCCCCAACTCCAGCCGACTGCACCGCCGGCGCTCAGTCCCGCCCCGTCCCTCAAGCCGATTCCGGAAATGCCCCGGAACGGCCGGGCTGATGCCGCCGCCGGCACGAACGCTGCTGGCGGCACCACTGGCGGCACGAACGGCAGCGGCTACCGTGGCACAACCGGCACCGACGCCTTCGGTCGGCCGAGCCCACAGGAGCCGGTTCCTCAGCAGGGAATGCCGGTGTTGCCAGGCGACGGCCCCGGCGCCGCCACGGGGGCCTTCCCTCGGCTGCTCGAGCCAACGAGCCACACGACCTCGTGGGGGCCTTCCGACGGCGGGGCGGCGCGTGTCCAATACCCCACGGCCGCTCTCCCGGCGGGGCGGCAGGCACAGCACTGAGTCGCCCCTCGTGGTGTCGGCCTGAGCCGGACCCGAGGATGCCCCTTGACCAACGCCGATATCGTCACCGCCTTCGAGCACGCCGCCGACCTGCTTGAGTATCGCGGCGACAATGTCTTTCGTGTGCGGGCCTACCGCACCGCTGCCCGCACGATCGACGGACTCGTCGAGTCGCTCGCCAGCGTCCGGGCCGATCCCGCCCGGTCACTCGAGGATCTCGAGGGCATCGGCAGCGATCTGGCCGGCAAGATCGCGACCTTGCTCGACACCGGGCGGCTCCCGTTGCTCGAGGAACTCGAACGGGAGGTGCCCAAGGTAGCCTTTGAGTTGATGCGGGTGCCGGGGCTCGGGCCCAAGAAGGTGAAGGTGCTCGTCGAGGCTCTGGGCATCGACTCGCTCGCCGCACTCGAGGAGGCCTGCCGAACCGGTCAGGTCCGGGGAATCAAGGGTTTCGGCCCCAAGACGGAAGCGGCGATCCTTGAAAACCTCGCCTTCGCCCAGGATCCGGAGCGGGCCCGCGTGCTCTGGAACGAAGCGGAGGCTGTGGCTGCGGCGCTGGTGGCCTGGATGGAGGAGAGCCCTGCCGTCCGCCGGGTCGAGCCGGCGGGCAGCCTGCGGCGGGGCCGGGAGACCGTCGGCGACCTCGACATCCTGGTCGAGAGCGACACGCCGGTCGCGGTCATGGACCGGCTGATCGCCTGGCCCGAAGGGACTGACGTCATGCTGCGGGGCGACACGAAGACGAGCATCCGGGGCCCCCGAGGCATGCAGATCGACCTGCGGGTCGTGCCGGCGGCATCATTCGGCGCGGCCCTGCAGTATTTCACCGGCTCCAAGGAGCACAACGTCAAGCTCCGCGGCCGAGCCCGCGACCGCGGCCTCACCATCAACGAGTATGGTGTGTTTCGGCTGCCGGCGGCGGCTGACCCGGACGGCCCAAAGGGGCCTTCCCTGGCGGGCCAGACCGAGGCCGAGATCTACGCCGCGGTCGGCCTCCCCTGGATTCCGCCCGAGCTCCGCGAAGGCCGCCACGAGATCGAGCTGGCCGACCACGACGCCCTGCCTGATCTTGTCACGGTCGCCGACATCCGCGGCGACCTCCACATGCACACCACGGCCACCGACGGCGAGAACACGCTGACCGAGATGGTGCGGGCCGCGATCGACCGGGGCCTGGCCTACATCGCGATCACCGACCACGGCCAGCGGGTCACGATGGCGCATGGGCTCGATCGGCGGCGACTCCTCGAGCAGTGGACCGCGATCGACCGGCTCAACGACTCGCTCGCCGCCCACGGGAAGCCCCCGATCGTGGTGCTCAAGGGCATCGAGGTTGACCTCCTCGAGAAGGGGGGCCTCGACCTGCCCGACGACGTGCTCGCTGAGGCCGACTGGGTGGTAGCCAGCCTCCACTACGGTCAGAATCAGCCCCGGGAGAAGATCACGGCACGGCTCATCGAAGCGATCGAGAACCCGCACGTAGCCGTGATCGGGCACCCCACTGGGCGGCTGATCAACCGCCGGCCCGCCTACGACGTCGACCTCGAGGCGGTGATCGCGGCGGCCGCCCGCACCGGCACCTTCCTTGAGATCAACGCCAATCCCTGGCGACTCGACCTCGACGACCGCCACGCTGCCGCAGCGAAGGCCGCGGGGGTGAAGCTCGTGATCTCGACCGACGCCCACTCCACCCGTGGGTTTGAGGTGCTGCGGTGCGGCGTTCTCCAGGCCCGCCGCGCCGGTCTCGAGGCCAAGGACGTCGTCAACACCCACACCCTCGTGGAGCTCCGCCAACTGATGAAGCGGGCGTGACTAGGTGACTGCTGCGGATACTCTTCCTGCGGCACGTCACAGTCCCCCAGCTTGCGCTGGGGGCTTCTATGCGCTCACGCGGTGCCCGACAGGATGATGATCCTCCCCTGCGATCTCTCCCGCATAAAAGCCCCGGGCGCGAGCCCGGGGACTGCGGGAACAAACGCCACCCCGCCAACCATGCCGACCAAAGTCAGCCCCGCGTTTGCATGCCGAAGCCCGGCGAGCCGGCACGTCACAGTCCCCCAGCTTGCGCAGGGGGCTTCTATGCGGCACAGGCCGGGGCGAACAGGCTTGCGATCCTCCCCTCCGCTCTCTCCCGCATAAAAGCCCCGGGCGCGAGCCCGGGGACTGCGGGAACAAACGCCACCCCGCCAACCCATCCGAGCCTCAGGGATCCTTCACGCAGCGGAAGCCGATGTGGTTGGTACCGCTCGAGACCTCTCCCTTCCCCCGCGAGCCCACGATGTAGCGAGCGCAGTATTGGTCGCTACACAGGAATGAGCCGCCCCGCTGCACCCGCTTGGGCTGGCCGGGCTCCTGCGGATCGAAGCTCTCAGCCGGGCCCCGAGGGTTCTCGACGACTCCCTGCCGGGCCGCCTGCGCGTACGTGTCGGGACGATACCAGTCGCTGCACCACTCCCAGACGTTGCCTGACATGTCGAGCAGGCCGTAGCCGTTGGGTGGGTAACTGCCCACCGGCGCGATCCCGGTAAAACCATCGGCGGCAGTGTTCTCCAGCGGAAAGCGGCCCTGCCAGGTATTGGTCATCCACGTCCCGTCGGGCTGGAACGTCTCGCCCCAAGAGTACATCGCTCCGGACAGTCCGCCCCGGGCTGCAAACTCCCACTCGGCCTCCGTTGGCAACCGCTTGCCAGCCCAGGATGCATAGGCTTCCGCATCCTCGTAGGCCACGTGGACAACAGGATCCCGGTCCCGGCCCGCGACCGAACTTGTGGGACCGGTCGGGTGTTTCCAGTCTGCTCCGGGCACGTACGCCCACCACCGAAGGTGGGCGGTAGGAGTGCCGTCCCGCAGGGGCACCGGCTCCTCGGGCGGCGTGAACACGATCGACCCCGGCACAAGATTCTCTTGGGCCGCCCCGGGAAAGTCCTCCGGCCGGGGAACCCGCTCGGCGACCGTGCGGTAGCCGGTAGCCGCGACAAACTCGGCAAACTCCGAATTGGTCACGGGGTGGACATCCATCCAGAAGCCATCGAGCCGTACCCGGTGGATCGGCCGGGCATCGGCCATCGGGTCGGGACCACCAAACGGAATCTCTCGCGGGTCGGCGCAGCCCATTGAGAACTCGCCGTCGGGGATCCATGCCATGCCCGGGGGGGATTCGGCCGGTGGCCGCCGACTCGCCTCCGTCGTCGTGGCGAAGCCGGCCGGTGGATCGGTCCGCAGGCCGCCCTGCGGCCGCAGCCACGAGACGCCGAAGATCGCAGCCAGAAGCAACGGCACAAGCCAGGCGAGTGTCCGGCGTCCTCCGAGTGTTCGGCGTCGTCCGCGAGCAACATGCCGCCGGTCGAGTGCCTTCCCCGGGGCAGGTTTCATGCCGACTTTCTCCCCGGCCGCAGGCTTCGCTCGAACCGCTTCCTGAGCGCCCGGCGGCGGGCTGGCTTCCACCACTTCACAAAAGCGCGGCGGGCCCTCTCGGCACGCTGATCTTCCAGTCGCCGCAGCGTGGCGAGCACATCCCGATCAGGCCCCACGCCGTCCTCCCGAGACCAGCGGTGGAAGCGGTCGGCGGCCGAGGCATGATCGGTGAACTCGCCGAGGGTCTTCTGGAGCCGCTCGAGCGCCTCCAGGCAGGCATGCCCATTCGTCGCCGGAAAGACGGGCGCAAAAATCTCGAGGGAATAGCGGAGCTTCTTGCCGGTGATCCGCAGCCGGTGAATCTCGGCGGCAGCCTTGAGCTTGCAGTCGGCCCGCACGAAGAAGCGATCGAGCAGGAGCGGAAACCTCCGCCGGGCGTATGCGGAGAACGGAACGGTTTCCGTTTGGGTCGCCAGGGCATCCACGAGTCGCTCTACGCGGCCGGGCCAGTCGGCGGCAACAAGGGCCTCGCGGACTTCCCGGATCGGCCGTCGGGAGAGGTCGCGCCGCTTGGCGAGCATGCTCACCAGCCGATGACGTGCACGGGCCGCGATCCGACCGGTATCGATGCGGTCTTGCGCGGGGCTCTCATTGGCGAGTTGTCCGGTCAGCACGTCAAGGTCGCGGGTGGTTCCGACCGCGCGGCGGATCCGCCGCAGATGCTTCTCGAACCAGCGTCTCCGCTTCGCGGGCAGCAGATCCTCAAACGCCGTCAGCGCAGCGATCGTCCGCCGGGTCGCAACGCGGAGCTGGTGCACCCGTTCCGGCTCATGCCGCAGCCGACACACGGCCCGCAACTCCGACCACACCGCCTCAAGACGCTTGCGGATGGTGCGGGCGGCGACCCGGGCCGCCGGCTCCTCCCCCACGTCCGTCACGGCCCAATCAAACGACCGCTTCATGACATGCCTCGCCACCGCATCCCGCAGCGGCAACCTCGCTCGCGTTGAGAGGCCCCACTGGCCCTTCGAATCCCGTCACTGTACGCAGCGGGAGCGGGCGGGGCCAGCGGCGAGCGTCACGGCCGGTCCGCGACCCGCGGAGCGGCCGGAACCGCCACCTCGCCGGCCAGCGGCGGCTTGGTGATCGTCACCTCGGAGGCGAAAATCGTGCCGGCAGCCATCGCACCCTCACCACTCCAGATGCGGCCAGTCACGGCGATCGCGTCCCCGGGTGATGCCAGGTCGAGCTGGGCGGCATCGAGCGTGGCCACGGCGTCCGGAGCAAGGGTGAACGTCAGCCGCCGGAGCCGGCCGGCATTCACATGCAGCGTGAGGACGTCGGACGCGATCGACCGCACCACTCCAACGATCTGCTCCCGGGAGCCTGCACGGACCGGATCGGGCTTGTAGTCGGCCGGCGGTGTGACGACCTCGAATGCCGTGACGGGTTCTAGGGCCCTGCCCCGCTCGTCCACCTCGGCCACCAACCGGATCACGAGACCGGGCCGCAGGATCGCCCCGGGCGTCCGGCCGGAGACCCGCAGTCGCGTGACCCCGGCGGGGTGCAATTGAGCCACGAGCGGCGCTTGAGCCGCCGGGGTCTCGCGGAAAGCCACCATGCCCCCGGCCAGTGTGCCTGCTGCTGCCACAACGACTCCCTCGTACTCAGCTTCGGGCAGCCGATCAATGATGAGCTTATTCCGCTTGACCGGCTCGACGATGGCCTGGTTTGTGCCCCGGCATGCTCCGATGCTCCAGAGCCGCTCGTAGTTCTGCTGGATCGCGGCCGACTTGTAGAAAGCACCCCACTGGATCGTCCCGTCGGCAGCGAGCGGGGCAGGTGCCTGCTCGGCGTCGGCGTACGGGTTGTAGCGGGCCACCTGGGCCGCGGCCGACGCACACGGGCAAAGACTCAAGGCCAGCCACACCAATCGCCTGCGGAACACGGACATCGAATCGCACTCCTGGGGTCGGTCTCCCGTACGGGAGCACTCGCTTCCCTTGGAGGGTAGTTCGACATCACAGGCGATTCAAAAAAAATCCGCCATCCCGGCCGCGCAGACCGGCTGATCGGGAACGACCCGCAAACGTCGCACGACCGTCAGAGGCCGAGCGACGCCCAGGGCGTCTGTTCCGCAACGGCGATTACTTTAAGTCCGTCAAAGCCTCGAGCGTGGCGATACCGGCCAGCGACTCCGCGGCCGCAGCATCCGCCCCAGCGGCCTCGAGCAGAGGAAACTGCCGGGCCAGGAGGTTTTCCCGATCCATCCGCAACGCCTCGAGCGCCTCCGGACGCACCCGCACCTCCGCCGATTGGTACGTATTGAATCCGGTGCCGGCTGGGATCAGGTGCCCCAGGATCACGTTTTCCTTGAGGCCGACGAGGTTGTCGGTCTTGCCGGCGAGCGCCGCTTCCGTGAGGACCTTCGTGGTCTCTTGGAAGCTCGCAGCCGAGATGAAACTCGAGCTCTGCACGCTCGCCTTGGTGATGCCTAAAAGTTGCGTGCTGGCAGACGCGGGCTTCGGGGCGACCCCCTTGGCCGGAGCACCACCCAGCACTTCGATCTGGGCGTTGGACTGGGCGAGCACGTCCTTGGGGACGATGCCCCCCACCGCAAACTCGCTGTCTCCCTTCTCCGTGATCCGGACGCAGCCCGTGAGCCGATCATTGGCCTGCCGGAACTCGAACTTGTCGAGCACGCTCCCCGGCAAAAGGGTCGTGTCCCCGAAGGTCTCGATCTTCACCTTGCGGAGCATCTGGGAGATGATGATCTCGATGTGCTTGTCGTCGATGTCGACCCGCTGGCTGCGGTAGACGTTCTGGATTTCACGGGCGAGATACTGCTGCACAGCCTCTTCGCCCGAGATCCTCAGGATGTCGTGCGGCACCAGCGGCCCGTCAACCAACGCTTCACCGGCGCGCACAAAGTCACCTGGGTGAACCCGCAAGTGCTTGCCATGGGTCACGAGATGCTCGTGCTCCACCCCGCTGTCACTCCGCACGATGATCGACCGCTTCCCGCGTCGCTTCTCCTTGCTGATCTCGACCTTGCCGTCAGTCTCGGCCATGATCGCCGGATCCTTCGGCTTGCGGGCCTCGAAGATCTCCGTGACTCTGGGCAACCCGCCGGTGATGTCCTGCGTGCCGCCCACTTCGCGGGGCGTCTTGGCGAGCACGTGGCCGGCCTTGACGACCTCGCCCGGAGAAACCTCGATGTAGGCCTTTTCCGGGAGGTAATAGAACTCCTGAATCTGGCCGGTCTCGTCCTCGAGCACGATCTGGGGATGGTACACACCCTTGTGTTCCATCACCATCCGCCGCAAGTGGCCGCTGGGATCCTTCTCGATCCGCAACGTCTCGCCTTCGATCACGTCCTCATACCGGACCTTACCGGCCACCTCGGCGAGGATCGGAATCGAGTGCGGATCCCACTGCACGAGCACCGTGCCTGCCTTGACCGCCTCGTCCTCCGCCACCTTGAGGATCGCACCTGCCGGAATCTCGAACTTCTCCAGTTCCTGCCCCTTGGCATCGACGATGGCGATCTCGCAGTTCCGCGCCAAAACGATCAACTCGCCCTGCTCGTTCCGGACCGTTCGCAGGCGGGTGAGCTTGACCGTTCCCGCTCGCTTGACCCGGTGCTCGCTCTCCTCGATGGCACGCTGCCCCACGCCGCCGATGTGGAAGGTCCGCATCGTGAGTTGGGTGCCCGGCTCGCCGATGCTTTGAGCTGCGATGATGCCAACAGCCATGCCCTCTTCTACGAGCGAGCCCGTGGAGAGATCCATGCCGTAGCACAGCCGGCAGACACCCAGTGGGGCCTCGCAGGTGAGTGGGCTGCGGACCTGAATCTTCTCCAACCCCAGCTCTTCGATCTGGCCGGCCATCGTACGGGTGATCAGGTCGTCCTCCCGCACAATCACGTCGTTGGTCTTGGGATTGACGATGTTCGACCGACTGACCCGGCCGCGAATGCTGTCGGCAAGGCTCACGTCGACCTTCTCGCCCCGATAGATCACGGTCTTCGTGATTCCCTGCGTGGTCCCGCAGTCATGCATCGTGACCACCACGTTCTGCGCCACGTCCGCGAGCTTGCGGGTGAGATACCCGGAGTCGGCGGTCTTGAGGGCAGTGTCCGCCAGGCCCTTACGGGCACCGTGGGTTGAACTGAAGTATTCGAGCACCGTGAGCCCCTCACGGAAGTTGGCCTTGATCGGCGTCTCGATGATCTTCCCCGACGGCTTGGCCATGAGGCCACGCATGCCGGCAAGTTGCCGGATTTGCTCGACACCACCACGGGCGCCCGACTGGGCCATGAGCTGGATCGGATTCACGTAGCCGGCAGGCCGATTCGCCCTGGCATCGGTGTCTTGCTCGAGCTCCGCCATCATCTCCTTGGTGATCTGTTCACGGGCGTGAGTCCAGGCGTCGAGCACTGAGTTGTATCGCTCGCCGTCGGTGATCACGCCCTTCTGATACCGCTTGAGGATTTTGAGCACTTCCTTCTCCGCATCGGTGATGATGCGGGTCTTGCTCGACGGGGTGATCAGGTCGTCGGTCGCGAAGGACAGGCCGCTGCGTGTGCTCCAACTGAAGCCAACGCGATTCATGTCATCGAGCAGATCGATCGTAAAGCGGCGGCCGAGAGCCTGATAGCAGTCAGAGATCACCCGGGCCAATTCACCCGACTTCATCGGGATGTTGTAGTACAGCATCCGCCCGGGCAGGGTCGCGTTAAAGAGTACTCTGCCAGCCGTGGTCTCGATCACCGCACCCGGCTTCGGCTGGGTCTCGGCATCCGTCTTGAGGAGCCGTCCCGGGGGGAGCTTGACCTTGATCTTCGCGTGGGTGTCAACCTTGCCCAGCAGGTGAGCGATCTCCACCTCGGCAAAGTCCTTGAACACCATGCCCTCCCCCTTGCGGCCAGGGATGGCCATGGTGAGGTAATAACAGCCCATCACCACGTCTTGCGACGGTGAGATGATCGGGTTGCCGTTGGCCGGGCTAAAGATGTTGTTCGTCGAGAGCATGAGCGTGTGGGCCTCGACCTGCGCCTCGATCGAGAGGGGCAGATGGACCGCCATCTGGTCACCGTCGAAGTCGGCATTGAAACCCTTGCACACCAGCGGGTGAAGCTTGATGGCGTTGCCCTCGACGAGCACCGGCTCGAACGCCTGGATGCCCATCCGATGAAGCGTCGGGGCCCGATTGAGCAGCACCGGGTGGTTGCGGATCACCTCCTCGAGGATGTCCCAGACTTCGGTTTCCTTCCGCTCGAGCATCTTCTTGGCGCTCTTGATCGTGTCGGCATGGCCGAGTTCCTTGAGCCGCCGGATGATGAAGGGCTGATAGAGTTCGAGCGCAATCTTCTTCGGCAGGCCGCACTGGTGGAGCCGGAGCGTGGGCCCGACCACGATCACCGAGCGGGCCGAGTAGTCAACACGCTTGCCGAGCAGGTTCTCGCGGAACCGGCCCTGCTTGCCCTTGATCATGTCGGTGAGACTCTTGAGCGGCCGGTTGCTCGAGGCGAGCACGGGCCGCTTGCAGCGGTTGTTGTCAAACAGCGCGTCGACCGACTGCTGGAGCATCCGCTTCTCATTGCGGATGATGACCTCAGGGGCGTTGAGATCGACAAGCTTCTTGAGCCGGTTGTTGCGGTTGATGATCCGGCGGTAGAGATCGTTGAGGTCGCTCGTGGCGAAGTTGCCACTGTCGAGCATCACGAGCGGCCGCAGATCCGGGGGGATCACCGGGATCACATCAAACACCATCCACTCGGGCTTGTTCTCGCTGTCGCGAATCGCCTCGACGATCTTGAGCCGGTTGACGAGATCCTTCTTCTTCTGCTTCGAGTTTGTGGTGGCGAGATCCTCCCGCAGTTCCCGCGAGAGCGTCACGAGATCGAGCCCGAGCAGCAGTTTGCGAACGGCTTCGGCTCCCATTTCAGCCTCGAAGGCACCGTCACCGTAGGTTGCCTTGGCCTCGCGAAACTCCTCCTCGGTGAGCAACTGCTGCTTCTTGAGCGGCGTGTCCTTGGGATCAAGGACCACGTAGTCTTGGAAGTAGATGACCTTTTCCAGGCTCGACGTCTTCATGTCGAGCAGGGCGCCGAGGCGGCTGGGCATCGCCTTGAAGAACCAGATGTGGACGATCGGAGCGGCCAGCTCGATGTGCCCCATCCGCTTCCGCCGCACGCGGCTGTGGGCGACCTTGACCTGGCAACGGTCGCAGATCATCCCCTTGTACTTCATGCCGCGGTACTTCCCGCACGAACACTCCCAGTCCTTCTCAGGACCAAAGATTTTCTCGCACATCAGGCCGTCCTTTTCGGGACGGAAGGTGCGGTAGTTGATCGTTTCGGGCTTCTTTACCTCGCCGAACGACCAGCTGCGGATGTCATGCGGCCGCGCCAGGCTAATCTTGACGGCTGAGTAATCGTTGACGCGATCGTAGGTGGCTTCACCGATGCTCACGTGGTATCTCCCTCGATTGTTCGTCGGTCTTTGAGTTTTTCGACTTCTCGCCATCACGCCGGAAGCGTGACCCTTGGAGAAACCACCGGAGCTGCTGGCCCCGGGGGTCTCTCCGGCGGGCGAAGGCCACGGTGGCTTCGCCCGCCTGAAATTAGACCCGTCGCTTTTCGAGCTGCATGTTCAGCCCGAGGCCGCGAATCTCGTTTGTGAGCACGTCAAAGCTGGCTGGCGTGCCCGCCTCGAGCGTGTTCTCTCCCTTGACCATGCTCTCGTAGATCTTCGTGCGGCCCTCCACGTCGTCGCTCTTCACGGTCAGCAATTCCTGAAGGATGTAGGCCGCCCCATAGGCCTCGAGCGCCCACACCTCCATCTCGCCGAACCGCTGCCCGCCGAAGCGGGCCTTGCCCCCGAGGGGCTGCTGGGTGATGAGCGAGTACGGACCCGTGGACCGAGCGTGCACCTTGTCGTCAACGAGGTGATGGAGCTTGAGCATGTAGATGTAGCCCACCGTCGTCTCTTGCTCGAGCGGCTCGCCGGTGCGGCCGTCGAAGAGCTGGGCCTTGCCGTGCCGGGGAAGGCCGGCATCAACGAGCACCTGGTTGATGTCTTCCTCACTCGCCCCGTCGAAAACGGGCGTGATCGCCTGGAAGCCAAGCACCTTCCCGGCCCACCCCAGGTGGGTCTCGAGAATCTGCCCCACGTTCATGCGGCTGGGAACTCCCAGCGGATTGAGCAGGATCTGCAGCGGCGTGCCGTCGGCGAGAAACGGCATTTCTTCCTTGGGGAGGATCTTGGCGATCACCCCCTTGTTGCCGTGCCGACCGGCCATCTTGTCGCCCACGGAGATGACCCGCTTGGCCGCGACATAGACCTTCACCATCTGGAGCACGCCCGGCCGCAGTTCGTCTCCCCGCTTCATGCTGTTCAGGCGCCGATCCCGGGCGTCCATCGCCTCCTCGACCGCCGGCCACATGGTCTTGTGAATTTTTTCGACGTCGGCCTTCCGCTGCGGCGAACGGGTCTCGATTTCTTCGAGCTTGAAAGCCGCCGCCCGCTCGGCGACCACCTTGTGATCCTGATTGCGGACCAGCGGACTGCCGTCGGCCGCCGGCAACGGCTTCTGGACCACCTTCTCGATCTCGGCCACCATCGCAGCAAACGCCTCGGCCACGTTGAGGTTGCCCTCGCTCTCGGCCTCCTTGAGCTGCTTCTGGAACTCCCGCCGCTCTTCCTCGGAGAGGCTCATCTGCCGCGAGAACTTTTCGGTCGCGGTCACGATGCCCTCGACGCCCGATGGCACCTCCAGCGAGTCGTTCTTCACGTCCTCGCCGGCCCGGCCGAAGATCGCGTGCAGCAGCTTTTCTTCCGGCGTGAGCTCGGTCTTGCTCTTGGGGGAAACCTTGCCGACGAGGATGTCGCCGGAACGCACATAGGTGCCGATCCGCACGATCCCGCTCTCATCCAGGTTGTGGAGGGCCCGTTCGCCCACGTTCGGGATGTCACGGGTGAATTCCTCACGACCGAGCTTCGTGTCGCGAATCTCGATGTCGTACTCCTCGATGTGGATCGACGTGTAAACGTCATCCTCGACGAGTTCCTCACTAATGATGATCGCGTCCTCGAAGTTGAACCCGTCCCAGGCCATGAAGCCGACGAGCACATTGCGGCCCAGAGCCAGTTCGCCCTTGTAGGTCGCCGCCCCGTCCGCAATCACCTCGCCCTTTTCAACCTTCTGACCCAGCGACACGATCGGCTTCTGGTTTTGGCAGGTCCGCTCATTGAGGCCCACGTACTTTCGCAGGTGATAAGTATCGACGCCGATGGCCGCCCCAGCGGGAGTGACCTCGATCGTCTCGGCATCGACGTAGCTGACGGTGCCCTTGCGAGACGCCCGAACGAGCAGGCCCGAGTTGGTCGCCACGTCCCGCTCCATCCCTGTCGCCACGATCGGCGGCTCCGTCACGAGCAGCGGCACAGCCTGCCGCTGCATGTTGGAGCCCATCAGGGCGCGATTGGCGTCGTCATGCTCGAGGAAGGGAATGAGCCCAGCCGACACGCCCACCATTTGGCTCGGAGCCACGTCGATGTACTGGATGGAATCGGCCGGAACGAGCACGAAGTCGCCCCGGTAGCGGGCGATGATCGTGTCCCCGACGATCCGTCCATCCTCGACCGGTGCGTCGGCGGGCGCGAGATGGGCCTCGTGCTCCTCGTCGGCCCGCAGCCAGACAACGTCGTCGGCGAGCTTGCACTTCGACACCTTCCGGTAGGGAGTGACCAGGAATCCGTAGGAATCGACGCCCGAGTAGATCGCCAGGCTCGAGATCAGCCCGATGTTCGTGCCTTCGGGCGTCTCGATCGGGCAGATGCGGCCGTAGTGGGAGATGTGAACGTCTCGCACCTCGAAGCCGGCCCGCTTGCGATTGAGGCCGCCCGGGCCGAGGGCCGAGAGCCGCCGCTCATGCGTGAGCATCGAGAGCGGATTGGTCTGGTCCACCACCTGAGACAGCTCACCGCGACCGAAAAAGTATTCGATCGCCGCGGAGATGCTCTTGGGATTGATCAGCGTCCGCGGAGTCATCTCGGCGGCATCCTTGAGACTCATCCGCTCCTGGACGGTCCGCCGCAGCTTGAGGAAGCCCTTGCGGAGTTCGTCGCTGGCGAGCTCGTCGATCGTTCGCAGGCGACGGTTGCCGAGGTGGTCGATGTCGTCCACCTCGACCTCCTCCTCCCCCTCGCTCAGCTGCAGCATGTACCTGATGGCCGCGATGAGATCCTCCGCCCGGAGGGTCATCTCCGTTTCCGGCACGCTGAGCCCGAGCTTGCGGTTGATCCGGAATCGCCCCACGCGTCCGAGCCGGTAGCGGTTGGTGTCGTTGAATTTCTCGTCGAACAGGGCGCGGGCCTTGTCGAGGGCGGGCGGATTGCCGGGCCGCAGCCGCTGGTAGATCCGCACAAGGGCGTCTTCGTGGCTCGGCGCCACGCCGGTCCGCCGCTTCGACTCATCCGCATCCTCGCGGAGGCTGTTCATGATGAGGGGCACCTTCTGCACCTCCATCAACTCGACAGCCGGCAGGCCCGACGTGCAGATCAACTCCGCCTGGTCCTGGGTGACCGTGCCACCGGCATCCACGATGATCTCGCCGGCCCGCTCGCTGGCCTTGGGATACACAATGTCATCAACAGCGATCTTGCCCAGGAGTTTGGGAATGCTCCGGGCGCCAGAAACCTTCTCCTTCGTGGTCTTGTAGAAGAGCTTGAGGATCTCGGAATCGCGGCTGTACTTCGAGTCCATCGCCCGCAGCAGCGTGAGGGCAGAGAACTTGCCGCTCTGGTCGATTCGAACCTGCATCGTGTCCTTCTTCGACACGTTGAGCTCGATCCAACTGCCCCGCTCAGGAATGATCCGGCAATTGTGGGTCTTGCGGTCTGCCGACTCGGTGTCGGCAACAAAATCGATGCCCGGCGAGCGGTGCAGCTGGCTCACCACAACCCGCTCGGCGCCATTGATGATGAACTCACCCCCACCGAGCATGATCGGGATGTCGCCGAGGTACACCTCTTCCTCGACCGGCTGCTCACGGGTCAGTCGCAGCAACACCCGCAGCGGTCGGCCATACGTCAGCCGCAACTGACGGCACTCGTCCGGATCGTACCGCGGCTTCCCCAGTTCATATCGCAGATACTCGAGCTTGACGGTCTTGTCGTAGCTCTCGATCGGGAAGATTTCCCGCAACACACCCTCGATGCCCTGATCCTTCCGCTTCGACGGCACAACGTCGTACTGGAGAAATGCATCGTAGAACCGCGTCTGGATCTCGGTGAGATCCGGAATCGGCTGGGTGATGCGGCGGCTGCCGTAGGAACGAATCTCGGTGGGCTGGAGACGGCGGACGGCACGAGTTGCCATAAGGGAAATCGACTCCTCGGTGAGTGGGGGCAACTCTCCCGCAGCAAACTACGGGCTGAGCGTCGGGCGATTTCGGTCATGCCTCGGCCAGATCGCGGCGGACGAATTCCGCGGCTGATCCGAAGGCACTGCTGGGCGGGACTAAAAGACGGAGACGGCTCAAAAAAACAGCCGAAAACCTTCGGCTGTCAAGTAAACGACTGTCAAGAAAACGAGACGATGGCGACCTTGCAAATACTATACCGTTTGCCAGCCAGGCTGCCAAACAAAATAGCCAGAATTGGCTTTTTAGCCGATTTACTTGATCGAGACCTTGGCCTTCGCCTCCTCGAGTTCTTTGACGAGCTTCTCGGCGTCGGCCTTGGAGATGCCCTCCTTGACCTTGGTCGGGCAGCTTTCGACGAGGTCCTTAGCCTCCTTGAGACCCAGGCCAGTGGCGGCCCGCACAACCTTGATGACGCCGATCTTGTTGTCGCCGAAGCTCTCGAGCATGACGTCAAACTCCGTCTTCTCAACTGCAGCCTCGGCACCCGCAGCCCCACCGGCACCGCCAGCGGGAGCGGCCATCATCATGGCGCCGCCGGCAGCCGGCTTGATGCCGTGCACCTCGTCGAGGTAGTCGGAGAGTTCCTTGGCCGCCTTAAGGGTCAGGCCGACAATCTTGTCGCCCAACACCTTTGTATCGGCGGAAAATTCACGCGTCGCTTCAGCCGTTGCCATCGATCCTGATCCTTTCCCTTGAAATGACGCGGCCCGCCACTCGACGAAGCCGCAAAAAATAGTGCCGTGTGTCGGGATCGTCTCGCCGGGTCGGGGCCAACGCCCTCAACACTGCATTCGAGCCGAGCCCCCTGTCTTACCATGAAAATTTCCCGGGTGAAGCCCCCCGGGGAAAAATAGCGACCTAGCCGGCCAGGGCCTCGCCGCCTGCCTTCTCGAGCTCCTCGACCCGCGAGGCGATCTGCCCCGCGAGGGCCCCGCCCGCAGACACGATCTGTCCGGAGAGAACAGACCCCAGCGACGAGATTTGACCGGAAAGAATCGAAAGCTGCTCGCCCCGAGTCGGCCACTTGGCAACCCGCTTGACTTCAGCCGCATCGAGGCCACCACCGTCGAGCGCACCGCCATGGCAGGCGAAGCCCTCGTATTCCTTGACCCCGGAAAGCCGGTCGAGTTCCTTGGCGAGATCGACCACGTCTTCACCGCCCCAGGCGAGCGCCAGCATGCCCTCCGCCTTCACAAGGGCCGGCTCGAGCGGCGTGCCAGCGATGGCCCGCTTGGCCAGGCTGTTCTTGATGAGCTGGAGGCTGATCTGCTTCGAGCGGAGTTGCTTGCGGAGCTGGGTTGTCTTCTGCGCGTCGAGTCGACCCAGGCTCACGACGATCACGTCCCCGACCTCGTGGAGGCGGTGCTTGAGGTCGTCGACCAGCATGTCCTTGATGGCTTTGCTCATGGCTCTCGGTTCCGGCGGAAAGGTGGAAGGGAACGGGGACTGGTGGGCTTCAGATGGCCACCATGACGCCAGGCGTCATGGTGCCTGAGATCGACACGCTCTTCACATACTGGCCCCGCACGCTCGAGGGCTGCAGCGACAGAATGTGGTTGAGAAACGACCGGATATTATCATTGAGTTTGGCAGCGTCGAAGCTGGCCTTGCCGACCACGGCATGAACAATGCCGGTGGGATCATTGCGAAACTCGACCTTGCCCGCCTTGTACTCGCCCACGGTCCTGGCGATCTCGGCCGTCACGGTGCCGGCCCGCGGGCTCGGCATCAGGCCGCGGGGCCCGAGCACCTTCCCCAGGGGGCCGACCAGGCCCATCATGTCGGGTGCCGCGATGCAGACATCGAAGTCGGTCCAGCCCTCTTTGATTTTCTTGGCGAGTTCCTCGCCCCCCACTTCCTCGGCACCGGCGGCGCGGGCGTCTTCGGCAAGGTTGCCCTTGGCGAACACAACGACCCGCTTCGATTTGCCGATCCCGTGGGGCAGCACGAGTGAGCCGCGGATGATCTGGTCGGCCTGCTTGGGATCGATCCCCAACCGCACGTGAACCTCGACCGTCTGGTCGAACTTTGTCGGCGGAAACTTCTTGAGCACTGCCACCGCCTCGGCGAGGGGCAACGGGGTGTCATTCTTCGGGTGGGCGGCGTGGGCGGCCCGCATGCGTTTGGTCTTGGCTACGACAGACATGGTGGTTCGTGGGGTGCGAGGGCTTGGGGTTGGGGAAGTTTGGGATCGGAATCTGGAAAAACGGCTTCAGCCTTCGACGGTGATGCCCATGCTGCGGGCCGTGCCTTCGACCATCCGGCGGGCGTGCTCGGCATCCCGGGCGTTGAGGTCGGCTCCCTTCAAGCGAACGATCTCGTCGAGCTGGGCCACGGTGACCTTCCCGACCTTGTCCTTGTTGGGCACGCCCGAGCCCTTGGCCAGGCCCGCGGCCTTCTTGAGGAGTGCGGCCGCCGGCGGGCTCTTGGTGATGAATTCGAATGAGCGGTCGTTGTAGACGGTGACGACGACCGGGATCGGCATCCCCGCCGCTTCACGGGTCTTTTCGTTAAATTGCTGCACGAACTGACCGAGGTTGATGCCGAACCGGCCGAGCGACGTGCCCACCGGAGGGGCGGGAGTTGCCTGCCCGCCCGGCACCTGAAATTTTGCCTGCCCTGTCACCTGCTTCGCCATCGTCGTCCTCGCTGTCTGTGTGCCGCGGTCTTCAGACCGTTTCGATCTGCCAGTATTCGATGTCCACCGGGGTCGAGCGGCCGAAGATGCTGAGCATCACCGTAACCCGGCCATTCGCCTCGTCGATCTCCTCGACTTCCCCCTCGAAGTTCTCGAAGGTGCCCTCGTTGATTTTGACGCGGTCACCCTTCTTGAAGTTGATCTTCAAACGGGGCGACTCCGCGGTCTGCTCCTCTTCCTTGTGCAGCAGTTTCGCGACGTCCTGCGGCAGCATCGGGCTCGGCTTGCCGCCTGAACCGGTGAAGTCGCCGATACCGCCGGTCTCCCGCACGAGATACCAGGAGTCGTCGCTCAGGATCATCTGCACAAGGATGTAACCCGGGTAGAGCTTGCGGGAAACCACCCGCTTCTTGCCCCCCTTGAAGTCGGTGACTTGCTCCTTCGGCACGATCACTTCGCCAAACCACTTTTCCATGCCTTGGAGCATGATCCGCCGCCGCAGGGCCTCGCTGATGGAGTCCTCACGGTTGCTCTGCACCTTGAGGATGTACCACTCCATCCCGCCGATAACCGCCGCCTCGGCGTCGTCGACGAGTTCCTCAACAGGCTTGGCGTTTTCGTCCCCTTCGAACGGATCGGCCAACTCCGCAGGACTGCCATCGTCGTCGTCCTCCTCGACTTCGAGGGCGTTGTCGGGGGAGTTCTCGGCCGGATCCGTGGCGGCGAGCCGCCCCGCTGCCGCGTCCGCGAACGGAGCAGCCGCAGCAGGATCGCCCGCTGGTGCCTCGGTGGCAGCCACCGGGGCAACCGACTCGTCTTCAGGAAGGGATGGGTTTTCGTTCATCGTGAGAATCGCCTCGGGCGGGGCATGGGCCTCCGAACCGCTACTGGGGTCCGGACGTGCCGCTCTCCATGATGAGCGACCACAGCTCGCGGGGGTGCAGAAGGAACCACCAGAAAAAGTCGAACGCCGCCAACAATGCGGCCAACGCAAAGATCAGGAAGATGACAACCACCGAGCTTCGGAACACCTCTTGCCCGGTTGGCCACGACACCTTGGCCATCTCGGCCTCGACGGCGATCAGGAATTCCGCAAACCGCGGGATGTTCACGATCCGGAAGCAGAGCCACAGCCCCGCCGCGATCAGGCTGCCCGGGAGCAGGAACCGCAGCACTCCCAGGTCCGGTCCCGACGCCTCGCCCGACGCCATACCGATGATCCCCTGCGCGAGCTGCCAGGCCCCGATCCCCACGAGCAACGCAAGCGCGCCGAAGGTCACCTGCCGGGTCACTCGCCCCTGGTTCCACTTATACCGCGAGAAGCTCAGCACGTCGCCCAACAGCGATCCGGCACCGGCCTGATTGTCATGCGTCGCTGCCATACAGCCTGTCATCCTGCCCGGCCTCGAAAACCCGTCTCCGCCGACGGGCGAATCGCGGTGCGCCCGGGCGACGCATCACGAAAACATCTGCAGGGGCGGCGGGGATCGAACTCGCAACCTCTGGTTTTGGAGACCAGCGCTCTGCCAGTTGAGCTACGCCCCTGTGGAACTGAAGCAACCCTGCGGCCACTCCCGAACCTATTTTACCTCACGTTATCAGGCTCTCTCTTGGTCTGTTTTTCGGCTAATCGAGAATCTTGGTGACGACGCCCGAGCCAACCGTCTTGCCCCCCTCGCGGATAGCGAAGCGGACACCGTCGTCCATGGCGATCGGAACCATCAGCTCGACTTCCATCTTCACGTTGTCGCCAGGCGACACCATTTCGACGCCGCTGAGCAGCTTCGTTGCGCCGGTCACGTCGGTCGTGCGGAAGTAGAACTGCGGCCGGTAGCCGGCGAAGAACGGCGTGTGCCGGCCCCCTTCTTCCTTCGACAAGACGTACACCTCGCACTCGAACTTCTTATGCGGCTTGATCGAGCCGGGCTTGGCCAGCACCTGCCCACGCTCGATGCCTTCGCGGGACACGCCTCGCAGAAGGCAGCCGACGTTGTCGCCCGCCTGTCCGCTGTCGAGCACCTTCTTGAACATCTCGACGCCGGTGACGGTCGTCTTTTCGGCCTTCTCCTTCAGGCCGATGATCTCCACCTCGTCGCCCACCTTGACCAGGCCCCGCTCGATACGGCCCGTCGCGACGGTGCCGCGACCCTCGATCGAGAACACGTCCTCGATCGCCATCAGGAACGGCTTGTCGAGTTCGCGAGTCGGCTCCGGGATGTAGGCGTCGACAGCGTCGAGGAGGTCGCCGATGCACTTGTTGGCCGCCGGATCCTTCGGGCTGTCATACGCCGGCTTGCCTGCGCCGCGGATGATCGGCACGTCGTCGCCGGGGAAACCATACTTCGTGAGCAGCTCGCGGATCTCCATCTCGACCAGGTCGAGCAACTCGGGATCGTCTACAAGGTCCACCTTGTTGAGAAACACCACCAGGGCGGGCACACCTACCTGCTTGGCCAGCAGGATGTGTTCCCGCGTCTGTGGCATCGGGCCGTCGGCGGCACTCACCACCAGGATCGCGCCGTCCATCTGGGCGGCACCGGTGATCATGTTCTTGATGAAGTCGGCGTGGCCCGGGCAGTCGATGTGGGCGTAGTGCCGCTTTTCGGTTTCGTACTCCACATGGCTGACCGCGATCGTCACCGTTTTTGTCTCGTCGCGAACCGTGCCTCCCTTGGCAATATCGGCATAGCTCTTGGCCACAGCCAAATTCTTGCCGGCCTGCACGGCCACCAAGGCGCCGGTGAGGGTCGTCTTGCCGTGGTCAATGTGACCGATCGTGCCGACGTTGACGTGCGGCTTGCTCCGCGTGAACGTGTCCTTAGCCATCGTGTCTCCTCAGTCTCCTCGGAAATGTAAAACGGAACTCGTGAACGGTTGCAGGCGGCGGCGGCCACCCCGAGCAACACGACCGGCGACGAGCCAGTACGGGCTACTCGGAAAAGCTGCTGATGGGATTTGAACCCATGACCTCGTCCTTACCAAGGACGCGCTCTACCAACTGAGCTACAGCAGCGGCGTGGTATGGGATGGTTTCATGGGCATGTGTAAGGGGTGAAGCGGGTAGAGGGAATCGAACCCTCGTCTTTAGCTTGGAAGGCTATTGCTCTACCATTGAGCTACACCCGCGGGAACCTGCCAAAGCAGCCGAAAGGGATCTCGCCGTGCGGGATGACACTGGGGAGTGCAGGATTCGAACCTGCGAAGGCATAAGCCATCAGATTTACAGTCTGACCCCGTTGGCCGCTTGGGTAACTCCCCGCGTGGTGTGGATGCGGTGTGCGTGTGTCTCCAGGTGCTACCACCGGCGAATCGCACGCCGGCCCGCGGCTGGCTCTGAACACCCCGGCACCGACCTCCCGCAAGGGGGGGTGGCGCCGGCGCGCTGAGCTAGCGGCGGGAGTTGAACCCGCAACCTGCTGATTACAAATCAGCTGCTCTGCCAATTGAGCTACGCTAGCGGCCGGTCGGAACCGCGAAACACCGAAGTGTACGGATTCGCATTTCTCATGCAAGCCGGGGCATATTTCTGGCCCGAGAGGCCCACCGGGGCCCCGCCACCCGGCTGGTCGCTCAGTCAAAAACGAGTTCGACCATCGAAAAATCGTCGTGGAAATCCTCCCGGCCGGACAGCCCGTAAATCTTCCCGAGCAGGCCGTCGAGCGGGCTATTTTCCCCTGCCGGGCACCCCGCGGCAGGCTCCGACTCCCGGGCAAGCGTCTCCACGAACTCAGCGAATGGCCACATAGTGCCGTCGCGGCGGATGATCTCGAAGGCGCCGTCGCTGTAGACGAAGAGCCGGCTGCCGGCGGGTACCGTCACCTCCTCCGCGGCGTAGTCGAGGCCCTCAACGGCCCCGACCAGCGGCCCCTCGGATTCGAGCAACCGCCGCCCACCCCCCCCAGTGGGCAGGAGCAAGGCTGGTGGATGCCCGCCCCCCGACCATCTCAAGACGCCTGTTGGCCGATGGAAAACTCCATACCAGGCGGTGAAGAACATGTCGTTGTGCCGCTCCATCGGGAAGGCCCGGTTGAGGGCTGCCAGCACCGCGCCAGGGTCACGGAAATCGGTCTGCGGAAGAGCCTCGCTGCGGATCGCGTTCAAGGCCGACACCGACAATAACGCCGCTCCCACGCCGTGCCCGCAGACATCGAGCAGGTACACGGCGAAATGGTCTGAGTCGAGGTCGTGGTAGCCAAAGGCATCGCCACCGAGCGATGCCGAGGGGATGAACCGCCAGTCGGCTCGAATCGAGCGGAGGTTCTGGGGCGGCGGGAGCAGCGAGCGGACATAGTGGGCCGCCGTCGACAGATCGTGGGCGAGGATCTGCTGGCTCTTCTGGAGCGCCGCAAACGCCTCGGTGCGTTCCACAAGCGCGGTGTAGCCGCGTGAGTGATACCGCACACGGGCCACGAGCTCGAGACGGTCGGGCAGCTTCACGAGGTAGTCATTGGCCCCGACCGCGAAGGCCTCGGCCTTCACCGCCGGCTCCTCCTTCGTGGAGAGCACGATCACCGGCACGTCCCGGAACCGCTCGTCGGCCCGATACCGGCGCACGAGTTCGAGTCCGTCGATCTCGGGCATGACGAGATCCTGCAGGATCACCGTCGGGCCCACCTCGGCGGCCCGCTCGAGGGCGGCGGTGGCATCGCGGCAATAATGGAAGGCGATTCCCTCCTCGCCGGCGAGCATCCGGCGCACAGCCTCGCCGATGATCGGCTGGTCGTCCACGAGCAGAACGCTCGTGCTGCGGGCAGCGGGAGTGGCAGGAATGGCCATGAAACTGCCGGAGTGCGAGGGGGCAGGCCCGAGCCCTCCGGGCTGGATCCGGGGTGCTGCGGCCCGGTAGCCCATGCGGCCAGGTTTCCGCACGGCTCCGCTGGATTGCAGAAGACTACCACACCCCCTGCCCCCGCCCGTTTCCGTCCGCCCGGTGAGAGGGGTCGTTGCAAACCCGGTGGCGGCGTACACTGCCAAATCGTCTGCGAGCGAGCCGTCGATGCGGCGCTGCTCACTCGCGGTGCGTCGCTATCCAGGAAAACTCCGATGAACCGTAGCCGATTTCTGCTCTTCGGGATGTTGACGGGTTTGGCGTCGCTCACTTCCCCGCTGGCCGCACAGGAAAAACCAATGTTGCCCAGATGCTTTCTTGATATTTCGGTGGATGGCACAAAGCTGGGCCGGGTCGTGGTCGAACTCCGGACAGACGTGGTACCCAAGACCGCCGAAAACTTCCGGGCCCTGTGCACCGGGGAGAAAGGGTTTGGCTTCAAGGGGAGCAGCTTTCACCGCGTGATTCCGCAGTTCATGTGCCAGGGAGGCGACTTCACGAACCACAACGGAACCGGCGGGAAATCGATCTACGGGGCAAAGTTTGCCGACGAGAATTTCACCCTCAAGCACACCGGCCCAGGCGTGCTGAGCATGGCCAACGCCGGACCCAACACGAACGGCTCCCAGTTCTTCCTCTGCACAGCCAAGACCGACTGGCTCGACGGCAAGCACGTGGTGTTCGGCCAGGTGGTCGAAGGAATGGATGTGGTCCAGAAGATGGACGCGCTTGGATCGCAGTCCGGCCGGACAAAAGGCAAGATCGAGATCAGCGATTGCGGGGAATTGAAAGCGGGCCAATAACCCACCCAGCGCCGCCTCTCCCCGCCCCGACGCCGCCCCTCCCCACCCGTAGTCCGGTCACTCCGTGCCCGGATCACGCCCAACGCCGCCCCTCCCCACCCGTAGTCCGGTCACTCCGTGCCCGGATCAAGCCCAGCGCCGCCTTTCCCCGCCCCCGCGACCCCGTCCCCGGTCACTTCGGCAGCTTCTTCTGTCGGCAGTCCGGGGGATCCGCCAGCGAGAACACGATCACCTCCTCGCCGGTGATCGTCGAGATGTCATGGTGCACGCTCACCATGCCCACGCCCGTCGCCTCCTGGACGATCCGTTCGAGCCGGGGCCGTCCGGTGGCCACCATGTGAGCGCGCACCTGCTTGAGCAGGGCCCTGCCATTTCCGTTGCCGTTGCCATGGTCATGCCCGTTACCGTTGCCGTTGCCGGACCCAGCATGGCCGTTGCCCAAAGCGGCACCCGCGGGGTCCGGCGGCGGAGTGATCAATTGCCGTTCGGCCGGCGTGAGCACCCCCTGCAGCCGCACCACGAGGAGCGTGCCGATCAGGTGGGCGTGTATGTCACGCGGGCCACGGCCAATGAACTCCTGCTGGAACCGTGCGATGCCGTCGCAGACAGCGGCCTCGATCTCGCCTTGAGACTTCATGGTCTGGTTCTCGGGATGCGTCGCCTCTAACCACCCGCCTGACGACGACCCTCGATCCGGGCGACGGCGGCAGCCAGCGGCTGCGTGCCCGTCGGCAGGCCTGCAGCCCGGCGATCGGCCCCAGGCCCGGCAGTGTTCGCGGCACTGGCAAGACCGTTTCCAGTCTCGGCTCCGTTGCCGTTGCCGTTACAGATTCGGTCCCAGACCTCACGGCGATGGATCGGCAGCTTGTTGTCGGCCTCGAAGCCGAGGCGAACCCGCCCTCCTTCGATCTCCAGAATCGTGATCTCAAGCGCGATCTGCATCTCGCCGGGCTGGCCGATCACGACACTCTCACGATTCTTCCTCGTCAATACCAACATGGGTCACCTTCCTCATGGTTGCGGGTCCCTCCGGGGAGAACTTAGCGGCGGTCGGCTCCGTTGCCGGCCGCCTGCATTCCTGGCGTTCCATTGGCTTGCAGATGCGCGTTCACCGGAACTCCCAGAGCCGGCAGGCCCCGTCCCAGCAGAAAGAGGTCGACCTCAGGACTCGTCGCCAGCGTCTTGAAGACGCTGCGGGTCGCCGGATCGACATGGGCGAGCGCGCCGCGGAGGGCAACGCCCGTGCGGCGGCGCACGTGCTCGAGCAGCGCGTCAACAGAGTGGTCGAAGATCTGGCGGTGAAACTCCCCCACGCGTCGCACGCCCTCGTCATCGTCGGCCAACTGCCGCTCGACTTCGGAAAATGACTCGTGCACGTGGACGACCATCCACGGGCCGGCCCGCACCACCGTGACGCTTGTCGGCGCTCGGCCGAGCAGGCCGTGTTCGAACGTGGCGGTGGCGCGGGCCACCTGCCGCGCCAGCCGCTCGTCCGCCTCCGGCGAGGGAAATACCTGGAAATCGAGGTCCGTCGAGCACCACGGCGGGCTGTCGGGTTTGATCGGCAGTGCTGTCACCGAGCGTGTCACCAGGGGTGTTTGAGTGGGAGCGTGTGGGAGGGCAGCGGTGCCCAATGGCAACAAAAAAAGCCGGCGTGAAAAGAAGGCCCCGGGCCTTCCTCTCTCGCCGGCTTACGCTGCGACGGACCTCCCGGACACTGCCGGATTGCCCCTCGTCTCGTCTTCCGTTCGTGGGAACGAATGTTC
>Ga0210003_1000351_pt1 | contig 41165 bp, 62 predicted proteins | sample LantaG_FD_182804 | JGI IMG/M metagenome (GOLD analysis project Ga0210003, IMG submission 182804) | Deep subsurface microbial communities from Baltic Sea to uncover new lineages of life (NeLLi) - Landsort_02402 metaG (SPAdes) (version 2) | ecosystem: Environmental > Aquatic > Marine > Oceanic >...
ATGGGTGGCACAGAGCTTACCGTAGATGGATAGACGGTGAAAAGACTATAAAAGTATATGTCATTGATAAAATAGAAGATGTAAATAAAATTAAATTAAACTAATGAAAAAGCTCACAACCTTTAATCAATTTATAAAAGAATCTATTAGGGATGAAATGAAACCCAAATCTGAAGAAGAAATTAAAAACTTATTGGGTCCAGAAAGATATACATTATTTAGTAAATATGAAGATATATTAACTGATAAATCACCAGAATATATAAGGGGTTATATAGATGATATAGTCAGAAAGGAATATATGAAAATGGTTTTAACTACAGATAGGGTAACTTGTAATAATGAAGAAGAATTTAGAAGTGCTTTAAGTGATATACCTAAAAGTGGTGATATTATATTAAAATATAGTTCACATTTGACTTGGTATGAAGATTCTAAACCAGTTAATATCCTTACTGGTAATTTAAACGATGGTAATGAATGGAAATATTTTACCAAGAAAGGAATTGCAAATTTCTTTTATGATTATACTGGTAGAGTTTCTGCTTCTAGTTATAAATTACATACGATTAGTTATACTTCAACATATCTAAGGGGTGATAAAGACGCATTTCGAGTGGATATAGATTCGAATGACCCCAACAGATATAGTGATTATGGGTGGCATATGACTATTGATACAGATGATAATAAAAAATTTAGAGAATATATAGAAAATATATTACATATTCCTTATGTTAGCTAATTATTATAAATAAAAAAGGTGATAATTTCTTATCACCTTTTTCTTTTTACTTAACTTCTTCAAAGTCTGTATCTTCAACACCTGGGTCATCACCTGGGTCATCCCCTGGTCCACCATCATCTGTTGGTGGTTGTTGTGTTTGACTATAAATTCTAGTTGAAATTGTATTCCATTTAGCTGTTATAGTATCAACATCTTCTTTGATCTTATCAAAGTTTTTAGCAGAATGTGATTCTTTTAATTCACCGACCATTTTTTCTAATTCTTCTTTTTCATCACCTTCAAATTTATCACTAAATTCTTTGATTTGTTTTTCAGTATTAAAAATCATACCATCAGCTTGATTAAGTGTATCTGTTTCTTCTTTTAACTTCTTATCAGAATCAGCATTTTCTTCTGCTTCTTGTTTCATTCTTTCAATTTCAGTATCACTTAGGTTGGAAGCACCCTCAATTCTAATTGATTGTTTCTTACCTGTTCCTTTATCGTGAGCTGATACTTGAAGAATACCGTTAGCATCTACATCAAATGTAACTTCGATTTGTGGAATCCCTCTCATTGAAGGTGGAATACCATCTAAGTGAAATCTACCTAATGTTCTATTATCTTTTGCCATTGGTCTTTCACCCTGGATAACATGAATTTCTACACTTGGTTGATTATCTGATGCTGTTGAAAACACTTGTGATTTAGATGTAGGTATTGTTGTATTAGAATCAATTAATCTTGTCATTACATTACCCATTGTTTCAATCCCAACCGAAATTGGAATAACATCAAGTAAAAGAACATCATTAATTGTTCCTGTTAAAACACCACCTTGAATAGCTGCACCAACGGCAACTGCTTCATCCGGATTCACATTCTTGGATGGTTCTCTTCCAAAAATATCCTTAACTAAATCTTGTACAATCGGAATTCTTGTTGATCCACCAACTAAAATAACTTCGTTAATATCAGTTGCTTTATAACCTGAATCTTTCAGAGCTTTCTTACAAGGTGTTTTCAACTTTGTAAGTAGTCCATCTACCATAGATTCAAACTTAGCTTTTGTTAACGTAACAACTAAGTGTTTTGGTACACCATCAACAGGCATAATATATGGAAGATTAATTTCTGTTTGTGATGAAGATGATAATTCAATCTTAGCTTTTTCTGCAGCTTCCCTAATTCTTTGGAATGCTGTTTTATCATGTCTAAGATCAAGATTATATTCTTTTTTGAATTCATCAACAAGAAAATCTATAATCATCTCATCAAAATTATCACCACCAAGATTTACATCACCATTGGTTGATTTAACTTCAAATACACCATCACCTAATTCAAGGATTGATATATCAAATGTTCCACCACCAAGGTCAAAAACAGCTATTCTCTTATCACCTTCGATCTTATCTAAGCCATAAGCCAATGATGCTGCTGTTGGTTCATTAATAATTCTTTTTACATCTAGACCTGCAATTTTACCAGCTTCTTTCGTTGCTGTTCTTTCCTGGTCATTAAAATAAGCGGGAACTGTAATAACAGCATCCGTTACTTTTACACCAAGATAATCTTCTGCAGTTTTCTTCATTTTTTGAAGAATCATTGCTGATATTTCTTGTGGTGTGTAATCCCTGTCCTTAATACGGATAACAGGCATTCCGTTTTTAGATTCGTGTACGTCAAACGGAAATTTAAGATGTTTGACATCATTATAACTTTTACCAATTAATCTTTTTATACTATAAATCGTATCAGCATTAGTTACCATTTGTCTTTTAGCAGGTTCACCTACTTTTATTTCCCCATTTTCAAGAAAACCTATAATAGATGGGGTTGTTCTTCGTCCTTCACTATTAGCGATAACTACTGGTACACCACCTTCAATAACTGATACACATGAATTTGTTGTTCCTAAGTCTATTCCTATAATTGCTCCCATAATTTATTTGTTTTTTTAATTTTTGAATTTATACTAGTGTTACGTTAACTGCATTTAATCCTTTTTTACCATCTACTAATTCGAAGCTAACTTCGTCATCTTCATTTAGTGAATCTTCATTAATTCCAGAAATATGAACAAAATATTCATTATCTGATTCGTTGTCTTTGATGAAACCAAAACCTTTGGTTACATTAAAAAATTTTACTTTTCCTTGCATTTTTAATTTGTTTTAATTTTTACTCTTTACTTTTTAAATAATTAGTTCTTACTTTATATCTATATTTTTAACTTTTGTTGAAGTTTCCACTTCTTTTATTTTATTAAGGGTTATAGATAAAATCCCATTTTCCATTGATGCATCAATATTATCTATATCAACATCTTCAGGTAAAAAATATTTCTTTTCAAATGAAGTTTTAAAATAATTATTTTCGTCTGTTTCTTTTATTTCGCTTGTAATAAAAATAAGTCCTTCGTTTAATTCAATCTTTATATCTTCTTTTGAAAATCCAGGTAATGATAATTCAAGTTTATATGAATTATCGTTTTCAGTAATATTTTCATTTTTATCAATAAATCTATGACCTAATGATAAATTTTCATTTCCAAAAAATTCATTTAGAAAGCTACCCATTGTTGGAAGGGTATTCCATTCTTTGTTTTTTCTAACTACTAACATAATTTTAATATTTTATTTTTTAATGTAATTAAACATTATCACATAAATATTATCAAATTATGTACCATTGGATTTTTAAGTCAATTTGTCATATATATTAATCTTTAAAACTGACAAATTGACTATACTATTTGGTATTTGAAAATCTATGACAATAATAAAGGTAACTTATTATCTTTATCTGAAACTATAATATCTTCTTTTGGTATTTTCCAATCTATATTTAATTGTGGGTCATTATACCGAATACCACCATCTGATTCAAAGTTGTAATATTCATCACATTTATATAGTATGGTTGCATATTCACTTAATGTAGAAAAACCATGTGCAAAACCCTTTGGTATTAAAAGTTGTTGTTTATTTTCTAATGTCAAATTAAACCCCATCCATTCACCATAAGTTCTTGAACCTGGTCTAAGATCAACTACTACATCATAAACACTACCTTCTAATACACGAATTAATTTTGTTTGTGCATATGGTTCTTTTTGAAAATGAAGTCCTCTAATTACACCATATGACGATCTTGACTGATTATCTTGTACAAAGTTATAATCAATACCTAAGTCCAATAGTGTTTTTATATTATAAGATTCGTAGAAATAACCTCTTTTATCACCAAATATTTTTGGTTCAAGGATAATTAATCCATCTATATTAGTTTTAACTATATTCATTTATTCTGAATCTATTTTATATGTTGCATATGATACTTCTACTAAATTAACTAAAAAAGTATTTTCACCATATTCTTTTTTAAATTCTTTCATAGAAAATCCCTCATGTGGTTGTGCAATAAAAGTATTAACTTTTGTTCCTTCACCTTTTATTTCCCACACGACAAACCAAAAAGAATATTCAATATTTTCATCATCATTTTGAATTTCTTTTGATTTCTTAACTTTTTTAACTTCCTTTTTATTTGTTTTTTGTTCTTGGAAATTAGTATAATTATAATTTGGTTTTTCTGCTTTATTACATCCAATAAATGATATTGAAAAAAACATTATTGTTAAAATAAAAATAGTTGAAAATTTCATTATTCTAAAGTTTTATAAATTAATAATATTATTGATAAATTAAATGTAGAATCGGTACTTGAAATTTTTGCTTTTATTTCATTACCATTTTGTAAAATTTTACCATCGAAGTTAAACACATCTAAAAGTGGTCTATCCATTGTTGCTATATTTAAAGAAAATGTAATATGATTATCATCTACTGTATAATAAGAATAATTATCAAATCCAGGTATAGACCATCCTAAATCAAGATAAATGTTTCCATCTATTGAATCTGATTCTTGTGTTTTTAAAGATTCAACAAAATTTTTGTGCATAAAAGATGTATCTTTATTTAAAGAATCTTGTATATAAGGAACTATAAATACTTTATCATCACCATCATCTGATAAAAATGACATAAAAATATATTTATTGAGGAGTGAATCATTAACTACACCATAGTAATAACCACTATCAGAAATAGGTTTATTTTGTGTTGGTTGTCCATAACCAATTAAACCCACACAAAACACTATTAATATAAATATAAGTCTTTTCATTTATTTTTACTGATTTTAAGTATTCTATCAAACTGATTTTTAAGTTCTTCGTTGTCACCAACAGCATCATATATTGTCCTTTTTATATCAAAATCCCCAATAAGTTTAGTTTTTTCTATAATTTTTTCATTTTTATATTTCACACTAGATGGATTTAGTTTAAAAATTTCAATATTAAGAAGTGCTTTATTTTCTTCATCTAAATCATTATTTATTATTAAATGAATAATATTATTATCCTTTTTAATATCTTTAAAATCATCAAAAGAATTAATTTCGTATGTTATATGTTTAGGTGAATACTTATTATTTAATATAGTATGCTTATTATCAGACATTCTATTAATAAATATTCCACCTGGTTCATCATCATCTTCATATTGGATAGCATTAGGAATATCTATTTTTTTATTCAATAATTCTATTTTACTATTTTCAATATCAATAATACAATCACCAAATTTAATAATATCATCTTTATTATAGGATACAATTTCAATATTATTTATATTCTTAAATAAATCTAATGTAGAATAATTATTTCCATCAAAATATCTTATATCATCTGGGGTAGAAACTAAAATAATTTTTATTATTTCTGAAAGTTTTATTAAATATTTGTGTGCATCTGATATTGCTACAATAGATGGGTTAGTATTAGAAAACACACCACCTACTATTATTAGATTATCCTGATTTGTTCCTTTAGTAGAAATTATATTTAATAGATAGTCATCAAAATATTCAGATATGTTTTTCCTAATAGATTTATTTGTAGTATATCTATAACCAAATTTTATATTTTTAATTATCCATAAATTCATTATTCATTTTCCCATTCTGATTTATATTCTACGACCTTTAACATTAGACTATCATAATATTCAATTCCCTTTTCTTTCAATATATTTAACCATTGTGTTCTTGTAACATCATTCTTAAATTTGAATTCATCTTTTGACATATTTTTTACTTGTAGTTGACCTTTTCCTAAATTCTGTATATACAAATATGTCCAATCTAATGATTCTATATTTTGAACACTTATTTTTGTTATTTTTAAATTATCATCTTTATATTCATATTCAACAAAAATATATAAAATATTGTTAGTATGATCCATTAAAATATCTTTTGCTTTTTTTATGGAAATTAAATTGGGAAACGAATATGTTTTATCTACATTTTGTGTTTTGATATTAATTTTATAAAATTTATCATCATAATTAATTTCAATATCACCAAAATCTTTATGTTCTTTTTTTATAGAATCATCTTCTATTTCTAATATTTTATCAGTACATAGTTTAACTAAACTAGGAATTAATTCACTATATTCAGTAATATTATACCTAATATTAACTATTGTATTTAATGCTTGATTTAATTGATCTATTAAATTAATTATCATATGTTATTATATACTATAATTGATTTTTTGTTTGGTAAAGCCATTATTTATATATAAATAAAAATAAAACTAAGCAATGAGTGGAAATAATAGTGCAAAAATTAATACACTAAAAAATAATATTAGAAGTTTAGAAGGTGAAATGAAAGGATTAGATGATGTATTAAATTTAAGTCCAGAAGATTTATTACCAAGTGATGATATATTAGATGGTATAAATGATATTGAAATATTTGATTACCAAAAAGAAATAGATATTATACAACTAGATTGTAATGAAACTTTAGAATGCTTATCTAAATTATATCTAAGTACTGATGATATTCAGACAAAAAATTTATCTACTATTATTAAAAATGATTCTGAAGCATTATCAGATTTAAAATTTAGTTTATCTTGTAGTAAAAGGGGAATCATAAACTTAATGAGAAATATTGATATGGGTATTAATGATCCTTTAATGTATCAATCAGTTGGTATATTACAAAAAGAAATCAGAGACTCTATTAAAATGCTTTATGATATCCAAAAGAAAATGAAAGATTTTTATAAGGAAGTTAAGGAAGAATTAGACGAATTAAATTCTGTTGATTCTAATGGAGATGTGGATGAAGCTGAACTTCTAGATGATGATGATAATTCTTTACATCTTGTAGATATGGATAAACTGACAGGTGAACTTGATGATTTCCGTAAATTAGGTAAGGAAACAGAATAATTTAAATAAAATTTGTTTTATTAAAATCTTTTTATTACATTTGTACCGATATTTATATTTTTAACTAAAAAACAATTGTATGAAAAAAATTTTGATTGTATTTGCAGTTCTGTTGGTAGTAGTAGGTCCGATAGTAGCATATTGGATAAACACATCTAATACAGAAAAAACGCTGAGGAATGAAATTCCCGCACAACTTGACAAAGTAGATATGTTCTACACTAAACTTGTCGAAATTCTTGTTACCGAAGCTGGTGTAACTAAAGCTTATGCAGAAGCTGCTACTGATTTCCAGGTAGCTGTTATGGAAGGTCGTTATTCAACCGGGGAAAAAATGATGATGTGGATTCAAGAAGCTAATCCCACATTTGATCAAACCCTTTATCTAAATTTAATGAATTCTATTGAAGGTCTAAGAGAAGGTTTTTTCGTTGAACAGGTCATTCTTCGTGACTTGAAACTTACACACGATAATCTAATTGATCTATTTCCGTCAAGTCTTTTTGTTGGTAAACGTGGTAAAATTGATGTTCAGATATTGGTGAATGTCGAAACTAAAGCAGCACGTGAAACAGGAATTGACAAAACACCTGAACTATTCTAATAATATTATAATCCAAACAGGGGATGTGGTAAATCATATCCCCTTTTGGTAGTACAAGAAATATAAATTAAAAAATAAATCATATGTTAGTATTTGGTGCATTATTGGTAAATATATTTGTAACACTTGGATTTTATCTTAAAAATCCAAAAGAATATAAATGGTTTGAAGTTGTATTATCACTCACAATAACATTAGGGTTAATAATTGGTGCTAAAGCATTAGTAGACCACACATCTGTAATGTTTAATGAATATTGGGGTGAAACCATTGTAAGAATATATGAACAAGAACCATATAATTATTGGCATTCTGAAACTTGTTCAAGACAGGTTGCGTGTGGTACTGATTCTGATGGTAATACACAATATTGTACGGAATATTATGATTGTTCACACCAGGATGATGTTGGACCTTCTTGGTGGTGTAAAACTGATTTGGGTAATACATATAATATGGGGGAAAATTATTATGATGAATTGGTTGTTTTATTTGGTACAGAAACACATAAAACCGAACAACACAAAAACTATGATGCAAAAGATAAATGTGTTAATTCAAAAGGAACAAAATTCCAAGGACAAAGAGTGGGGGAATATTCATATGTTAATGTAACAAATTGGGATAGTAAAGAAACTTCAAGAAGAGGGGTATTTACTAAACACCGTTATGAAAACCGTATAAAAGCATCTGATTTATCTTTGTTTAACCTTTCACCTATTTCGAAAGCTGAAGCTGATAGTTTAGGATTATTTCAATATCCAGAAAAAATAGATAAATATAATTGTCCTGTCTTTTTAGGTGGTAATGTGTCCAAAGAAACCCAAACTATGTTTAATAGATTAAATGCTAAATATGGTCCATCTAATGAATTTAGATTGTGGATTCTTGTATATGAAAACAAACCATTATCAATTGCAATAAAACAAGAAAATTATTGGGTAAAGGGAAATAAAAATGAATTGGTTATTTGTATAGGAATAAATGATAAAAAAGAAATACAATGGTCACATTCGTTTTCTTGGGAAAAATCAAACAATTTAACACCCGCTGTTAAATCCAGGGTATTAGATATGTATGAATATTCTATTGAAACAACAAAAGGTCAAAAATTACCTATTGCAATTCCTTTGAATACAAAATTAAAAAAATCTATTTCTGATGTAACTGGTATTGATACAACTTATTTACCACCAGTTCTTCCTATAAAAGAATTAGGTCTTACAGAAGAAGATATTGTAAGGGTTGTAAAATCACCCACACCAGTATTTAATGAAAGAACATTAGCTGAATATTATGAATATTTAGATATAAATCTGAAAAAATTTAAAAGGAGATCGTTTAGTGAATTTTATTACCTAAAAGTAAAACCAAAACCTTTACATACCAAATTAATATATTTGATGGCATTTATTGTATCTATTGGATTAAACTTATATTTCAGTTTAAATGATATAAATGAAGATAATAATTGGAAAAAACGAAAAAAATATCAGTATAGACGAAGAAGATTTTAATTATAAATTTTAATATTAACTAATAAACAAACAAATTATGAAAAAAGTAATCGGAATTTTATTAATGGTGTGTGTAGTATTTATTATGACACTTACAGTAACCTCATGTACTGAAAACATGAGAGCAAAACAATGGGGTGGTAATGCATCTATGGAACTTCCCGCAAACCAGAAACTGGTTGTGGTAACGTGGAAAGATAACGATCTTTGGTATCTTACTAAGCCAATGACTGCTGATGATGTTGCAGAGACATATACGTTTCAGGAAGAATCTTCATGGGGTTTGATGGAAGGTACATATACTATCAAGGAAAAGAAAACTAAATAGTCATAAAAAACCCCTAATTTTTAGGGGTTTTTTTTATTAGTAATTTACTGGAGAATATTTCAAATGTTATTGTAAATAAACAATAGAATATTAAAGCATCTACCCAAAATACGAATATCGGTGAATAAAACACAATAGCTAACGATATACATACTAACATTAACATCTTTACAAGATGCCACATATCAGTAACCCATACCAATACTGTTGACATTATTTTATCAATTATATCTATTTGTTTACCAAAAATTTTTGTATCAATTCCCCATTTAGTATGCCACGATATAGATGGATCAATCCATTGTTGATTTTTCCATGTACTAAATACACAAGTTTTCCATCTAACTTTTAATACATCCATTACAGCATTTAACATACCTGCAACTATAATTAATAAAGGGGATAACCACCACATTATTCTTTATCTTCTAATTTTTTTGCTTTTCTTCTTTTAATGAGAGCTCTAATTGGATTAATTATCCAAGCAAATACCATTCCTACTAAAGTAAACGGTATAAGTAATCCCCAAGGTGCAAGTGTTGCGATATAAAGCCATTGTGTATCAAATATTCTAAAAAGAATTCCAAATACTAAGGATGATATAAGTAATGCAGCTAACCAAAACCTGACGCTTTTTATTCTTTGTTTTAAATTTAATTTCATAGTATTTTTTATTTTTTCGGTGGATAAGGATACCCACTATCTTCTTTTATATCAACTGCTTCCGAATAATATCCATTTGATGTTCCATGCCACCTTATATCTACGTATCCTTTAATGGTAGCGAATTTATAAAATGTCCATGTACCTGATTCTGATGCAGTTGGATCATCTGCGATAACTTCTTCTGCTTTTAATAATGGTTCACCTATTAAGTCATCAAGATCACCATTAATATCATTAATAGTTACATTTTCACAACAATCTTGTTGATGATACATTTTATATGTTTTACCGTTTTCAAACATAAACCATATTTCATCATCGGTTACTTTTCCACCATCAATAAATTCATCATCTATTTGAAGAACTTCAATTTTTTCAATAGTTTGTCCTATTAATTCCTTGTAAGTGTTCACAGCAAGTCCTTTTTTATAACCATTTATTATAGCTTCTATTTTTTCTCTAGGAACAGGTGTCATCTTATCCCTAATTGACTCATTTATAAAATCTTCAAATTTCGTTTTCATATTAATATTCATGTCTTTCTGCTAATCCTTCATTGATTAGTTGTTCATTTAAATTTACTGTATTTCCATCTTCTGATTCTTTATAGAAAACTTCTGCAATCCATCTACCATATTTTCCTTTAGAATCTTTATATGTTTTAATAGTAATTTCTTTACCTAAGATTAATTCTCTAACCCTATCTCTTGAAATATACCCTTGTTCTTTTTCTTCCCCTCTCACTTCTGGTGTATTGATATAAGCTAATCTTAATTTTTGATCATTAAAAAATACACCAAACCCTAATTCAATATCTACCGTAATAGTATCTCCATCGTATACTTTTGTTACTAAAGCTTTATATTCGTACATTATTTCTTTTTAAATTTTTTAAGAATATCTTCTTCTGGGATAGATATTCCTTTTAGTGTTTTTCTTTTAAGTCTATGTGCTTTTTCAACCCTGTGATTACCATCTAAAACAGCTATAGGATTATCATCTTTATCTACTGTTACAATAATTGGATAATCTATATCTGATTTTTCTATATCATCATTAACTTCTTTAGTTACTTTTTCTTGTTGTTTTTTAGATAAATCATAGTATGGAATCATTTTCTTTGTTTTATCATCGTAAGCAGTCCAATATTTTTTATCTTCTTCGGTATCTTTCCAACCACTAATTTTATATAAATCTTGCATCTTAAATGTTTTTATTGGATAATTACCATCATATGCCATTTTAATTAAATTAGTAACTTTACCTTCAATTTCTTTATCCCCCACATCAGCACCAAATTCATTGTTAGCCGTACCTTTATTTTTCATAAATTCTTCGTAAGAACCTATTTTAAATTTCTCTAATAAATCATCATCATTCCAAGTTCCCAATTCTTTTCTTTTATTAACAAGATATTTCCTTTGTGCATCATTTAATCTTTTTCTTTCACTTTCACTTAAATATCTCTTTTCGTCTTTCTTCTGTTGTTCTTCTTTTAATTCTAACCTTGTTTTATTAGTTTCAAATGTTTTTAAATCACCATCATTAAAATCAGGAAAAACTATACTATGGGAAATCAAATCTAATGAATACCCATCACTAAACATATGAAGAATTAAATCTTTTTTATTTTCTATTATTTTAATAGCAAGTGATGTACTGAAATCACCCCATTCTTTAACATAATCTATAAGTTCATTAGATATTTTTTCCCAAGTATCATCAATAAATTTATTAGATTTAGGTGTCATTTGATCCCTGAGACTTTCATATAAATTAAATTTAGTTATCATTATGTTGTTTATTTTTATTATGAATATGGTTCAAAAGAATATTTACCTTTAGAAACATTAAACACTTCAACCCCTAATGTTTTTTTCAAAAATTTTAATACAGCTTCATCACCACCATTTTTAAAATTTCTTATTACTAATTTTTTCATAACATCAGCACCTTTTTGGTCATAACCTTGTATTTTAAAAAGTCTATCAATTTCGGATAATCCAAAAGTAGAACCATATTCTAATAATAAACTTTCTTTAAGTAATTTATTTTTAAATTCTTTTCCTAATCTTTCTATTTCTTCTTTAGATATATCTTGTAATTCACCCATATCTCTATCAGCTTTATTATGTTGTGTTACATATTCACCAAATTCATCTTCATCTATACCCGGATTATTTTTAAGATATGTTGCAATGTAACCACACCCAAAATCACAAAAATCTTCATAATTTTCAGTAACTAAATAATGTAAATCACCTATTAATGCTACATCACCAACTTTCCAATCTCTATCATCATCAATATCTTTTATTGATTTTCTTGGTAAATGAAATTTCAATTCTTCTTTTTCTTTTGGGGTTATGTCATCTGACATAAACATTCTTTGAATATTATCATCATCTTTTATTGATTCTTTAACTGGTTCAATTCCTTCTGGTTCAAAGTGCCAAGCTTTAATATTAAATGGTTTTTCATTACCTACATATCCTAAATCATTTTTATTTTTATGAAGTAATTGATTATATTCATCAATAATTCTTAATAAAGTATTATATTCTTCTGGATCAGTTGTTATGAGTCTATCACGCCATTGTTTTAATTCGTGTGAGAGTGAATAATAACCATTTTCAATAAATTTAAATATGGTGTTAAAAAAAGAACCTAATATTTTTTTAGGAACATTACCTTTTCTTATTTCATTAAGGATATTTTGCATTCTTGCATATGCTGCTCTTAATAAATTGGGTTGATCTTGCATATTTTCTTTAACATACAGTAAAAAATCGTGTAATTCTTCGTTATCCTTTATTGTTAATTTATGTCTTTTTCTTTCATTAAGAAATTCTGTGTAATTTTTCATATATTTATTATTGTTTTTGTATAAGATCATTTAATACATCTATATTCCAATACTTCATATCAAATAAGTCTACACCTAATCCAATAAAACATTCATATAAATCAGCGTGTATACCTTGTAATTCAGATTCAAATCGTTCTTTAATATCTTTATATAATTTTTCTTTATCAATATATTTATCATTTAAATAAAAATCATCAGCTTCATCACCACCAAAATATAAAAATGGTTCAGAAGAAAAAATATTATTTAATTCTTTATCTATTTCGGGTTTTGCATCTTTAAATATTTTATCTAAATGAAAAACTTCTGGTGGTGTACCAACACCAAGATCATATAATTCTATAAGTGAAGTAGGGTCTAATTCTTTTAAATTACTTAATCTTTCTTTTAATCTTTTCTTTTCATTAGCAAAATATTCTATTATATCTTTATCATTTTCATAAAATTTCTTTGGTATTCTATTTTTATTGATAAATGCTATTTTATCTTCTACTGAATCCAATGAATTTAATTTATTAAATACATCTTCATCGGGTTTAGGTGTCATTGCATCCCTTAGACCTTCTTTTATAAATTGATTAAATTTTTTCATAATTTTTCAACTACCTTTTTTGAAATTTTCTGTAATTCATTTTCAAAGTCTTTTACATATGAACTTAAATCATCTTGTTCTTCATATAAAGAATCTAATTTATTTTTTAATTCTATTTTTTCATCTTTATCTAAATATGTATCATGATAAAGTTCATTTTCTATTTTTTCTATTTTATTATACATATCATAGTGTTCTTTATAATATTTATATAATCTTTCTAATTCAGAACATTCAATTCCTAAATCTTTTATCTCTTGAATATATTTATCCATTCTTTGTTTATCTGCTTCTGATATAAACATTTTTCCATCTGCTGCTGATAACATAAAATTTTCAAAACCGAATTGTGGATACTTTTTATTTTTACCAATGATTAAATCCGTAATCTGTTCTGATGTTATATCATTTAATGTAATATTACCGTCTTTTACTAACTTATTTATTATATCTAAAGTATTACCATATTCCTTATTTTCATAAGATTCCTTTATATAGTTATTAAATCTTGTTATCATCAATTTATCTTTTTTTATACTTCATCAACTTCTAATAATTCCTGATAAAGATATTGCCATATAATTATTCTTCTTGCTAATTCTGATGAACTTTCCCAATGATCATCTACATCATCATATTTTGAAAAATAACTAGCAGCTATATCACCATATTCCTGACCTATTAAACTTTGTAATAACATCATTGCTTCATCTAATGATTCTTCCCATATAACATCATCAATTTCACTTAAAATTTCTTTATGATCAATTTCCTTATCTGGTAATCTATGGTTTCTTATTCTTTTAACATAATCTATAATATCTTCATTTAGAAAAACTTCTAATTCACCCTTATAATCTTCTATTACTTCATCTGGAATATTATATTTATTAATATAATCTAATTTATATAATGTATCTAACCCATCTAATTTTTTTTTAATATCACCCAATGGTTTACCTACCATTTTATCAGTAAGTTTTTCGTTTAAGAATTCATTAAATTTTTTTATCATAACTGTTATTTTTCTTCTTCTTGATTCATTAAATCTTCTAAGAAATCATATACTTTAGTAACTAAGTTATTTGGAAGTGAAGATACAGTTTTGCAAACATAATCTATCTTTTCACCCCTAGTTTCTTTATGATCTTCGTTTACTTGTTCTTCTTGTTCTTCGATTACTTCTTGTTCTTCGATTACTTCTTCTTCTTCATTAAAAAATTCGTTCCAACCTTTCATAATTGTATTTATTATTTTTTGTTATTTATCTAATTATTATATATAAAAAACCCCGGTTAAATTTTAACCAGGGTTTCTATATTAAAGCATTATAGTATTATTTTTTCAATAATGTATTAAGGTCGTCTTTAATTCTATTAACTAATTCTTCATTTACATTAAGAATGATTGTAAAAGTATCATTTCCTTTAACTTTTGTTTTTGTAACAAATGGTGAAAGTTTTTCATTAGTACTATAGAAATTAAATAGTTGAGAAATAAATGGTGTAAGTGTAAATTCACCACCATTATGATTAACTATATGAAATTCATTCTTTTCAATTATATATCTAGTATAATAAATAATTTCATCCTGAAATGACATTGCTTCATTAATGTCATCCATTGAAAATTCATCTGAAAAATGTACTACTTTATAGTCTTTCATTATTTATCCTTAAATTTGTAAAAATATTAAATTTCTTGTGCTGGTTGTCCACCTTGTACTTGTGGTTGACCCTGTGGAACAGTTTGAGCAACTTCTTGTGCTTGAACTTGCCCTTGAACTTGCCCTTGAACTTCTTGTCCTTGGGGTGCTTCTTCAACTTGTACTTCAGGTTCTTCAACTTGTGTTTCAACTTCAGTTTCCATTGGCATTTCTTCCTGAACTTGTACTTGTGGTTGCTGTTCAATATTTGATACAATTGATGAAGGTAAATTTTCAACAGTCATAAAAGCAGTTGATACATATTTTGTAATTTCTTCTGCAAGTTCTTGTTCTGACCATTTTTTTCTTGGGTCCTCACCTGTTTCGGCTTGTACTTTTTTAACGTAAGCATTAATCAAAGAAGTAGGGATTTCTACTCTTGTTCTTACTTTCCAAGAATCATCAAATAATTGAGCTCCTTCTACTATTTTTTCAGTAGCACCTCTTTTAATTTCTTTGAATTCGTTATATTCAGTCAAATTTTTCATATCTAAATGTTTTTATTTTTATTTATATATTAAATATTAATTTCCTAATATTCATATTTTTCGCATATATGATATATATTAAAGTTTTATATCCATTTTTTAGAAAACCCATTTACAATAAAAACCCCATCAAAAATTTTAATGGGGTTTTTACTATATTTTTTTATTACCAGTTATAAATATTATAAGTTAATGAAGGACCTACTACAACAGCTCCTTTTCCACCTATAATATCATATCCAGGTGTTACAGATATTCCTATTGAAAACCCTGTAAACCAATGTTTCTTTTTCATTAAACTTTGTATATCCTTATTTGTATTAGGATCAATAAATACACCTTCCATTGATTCTGGTGTAAAACCTGGATATTTACTTTGAATAAAAACATTATATTTACCATCTACTACTTTTTCACCAAAAGTAAGATCAATCTGTGAATCTCTATTAAGTAACCTAGTATCATCGTGCTTTATAATTAATGTGCCATCAGGATTTAATTTAAATGTACCATCAGGATTTGTAGCAACACTAACAAATGTTTGACCTTTAAAATAATCAAAGTTGGTTTCATCCCAATTATAATCAAGTTCCCAAGGAATCATCCACGTATTATTATCTATTTGAACTGCTTCTCCAAGTTTTTTAATTAATGTTTTAATACTATCATTTAATACTTTTTCATTTTGTCTCAATCTAATAACAGTTCTATTAAGTGATATAATATTACCATCTTGTTCTTTTATTTGTTTATAGAGATCAGAATTTTCAGCTTTTAATTCTTTTTCTGATTTAATGAAGATTTCCTTTTCAGCTTGTAATGCACCTGATTTAGTCTTATATAAATCAATTGTGTCATTAGCTGCGGATACATTCTGTTCTAATCTTGTATTATCTATTTTAAGGTCTTTCATATTACTACATTTGGATAATCCAAACATAAAAAGTAATACAATAACACCTAATAAAAATATTCTACTATTTAGTACAACCCATACCCCTTTTAAGAATTTCTTTAGTTTTTCGTTCATTTTTACGCTTTTTTGTTTATTTTATATATTAAATTATTGTGTATTAGTTTATTTTATATGTAAAATATTTGGAAATGTCATTTATTTTTTATACTTTTGTATCATTAAATTTAATTAAAACGAACAATTATGAAAAAATTATTTGGACTTTTAGCAATTATGTTCACATTTGTAATGACTTCTTTTAGTCAGAATCAAATAAATGAAACAAATTTTAATCTAATTGTAGATGGTATATCGTCTACAGAATTCTTAGTTACTTATAATCCACAAGATCAGTTCAACCCAATGGGTGCTGGTGTTCTTCTTGTTCATTTTGATAATCCATTAGAAAGTATTGATTTTCAATGTGATGGTATAATCGGTGTAAATAATATGCTAGACTATTATACTGAACCAAAATTAGGGGTTGGTATTAATATGATTAGAATAGATTATCATATGATGGGTGCAGGTGAAGTTAATATAATTGCAACAAGTTTTGATGAAGATATTTATCTTGCTACTAAATTTAATGCACAAGACACTTTAAATTCGTGGAATGATGCAATGATAATAGGTATAGAATATGGGTTAAAAGAAGGTATTGCATCAGTTGATACAGATTCTATTTATCTTGCGGGTGTTAATTCAGTAGATACAACAATGTATATTAATAAAGGAATTAATTCGGTTATTATACCTGAATGTAATTTGGATGCTGCTTATTTAGAAGGTCAGATGTCTGTTAATATGGATTCTATTGATATATTTTATAATGTTGGGTTTGCTGATGGTCAGCTTAAATCAGCACAAACTACAAGTATGAAATCAACTACACTGGATATTGGACTTAGTGCATATCCTAATCCAGTAGATAATGGAACTGATGTAACTATTGATTGTTTTGATTTCTTAAAAGTAGATGTCTATAACATATCAGGTGTGAAAATGTTTACTACTGAATCACATTATGTTTCCACCAATAATTTAACTAAAGGTGTATATGTTTTTGTAGTATGGGATCGTAACAATAATACAGATATAACTAAAATAATAGTTAAATAATTTGGAATTGTCAATTATTATGCATATCTTTGTTAAACAATTAGAAATAAACTTAGTATTAATTTAAAAATTACAATTATGAAAAAATTAATGATTCTTTTAGTCGTATTGTTTGCATTTACATTGACTTCTTTTAGTCAAAAAACCGTGAATACTGCAAATTGGTATCTTTTTGTAGATAATGTTTTATCAAGTGATACTTTATTTGATGTGACATTTAATCCTACTAATCCTGCTACTCCATCGAGTGAAGGTTTTGTTATTGTTGTTTTTAATAACAAATTATATGATAATGTTTCCGTAAGTGCTTCTATGGTTTATTATGGAATTGATATTACACCATCGTATATTGATCCAGTTAATATGAAAGGTATTGGTTGGTTTAAGATGAATTATACTGCACAAAATCCTGGTTCAGCATATATTTATGTAAATACTACATCCTATGTAGCACCTAAATATACTGCTGCTGATACTCTTTCAGCATTTAATAATGGTGAATCTTCAGTTGATATTGATTATTACTTTAATAATGGATATGATGCTGGTGTTAATGTTGGGGTTGCTTCAGTTGATACCACAATATATTTTAATAATGGCGTTGCTTCAGTAGATACATTAATATATTTTTATAATGGTCAACTTTCAATTAATATTGATTCTATTTTTGAAGTTGGATTCCTTTATGGTAAATCAACTGATGTTGTAAATATTATAGAAGATGCAACATTTAGTGTATTCCCTAATCCTGTAAACCAAGGTGATAATGTAACTGTTTCTACATCTTCTTTCACCGTTAATGTGGATGTATATAATACTATTGGACAGTTGGTACACAAGGAAAATGGTAATATTTTTTCTACTAATGGATTTGAAAAAGGACTTTATGTACTAGTTATTACTGATGATGATGGAAATGTAATTACTGATACAAATAGAAAGACTGCAAAAATTATAGTACGATAATAAATATCACATATAAAACAAAGGGTGTTCAAAATGGACACCCTTTTTTATTTTAATATCTTCTTCGTCTAGGATATCTTCTTCGTCTATAATTTTTACTAAAAATACCAAATTCTTTAAAAGGTTTAAAAGGTTTATTTGTTTTAAATTTTGGATTAATATAAGTAGTAACTGCACCTGTATAAAATGTTCCATTTTTCCAATCATCACCAGAAAATGTACCATAATAAAATTTACCATCCTGCCATTCAGAATTACCCCAACCACCGAAAGTTCCACTATTAAAAGAACCATTACGCCATATGATAGATACTGAACTTGTGTTTCCGAATTGACTTTCATTAGCTATACCATTATACCAATCAATATTAGCTACTGATACATTATTCATTGTACCATTATACCATATACCATCTAACCACCCTCTACCATTCATTATAAATGATGACATATCAATAAATACACCATAATAAACACTACCATATTGCCACCAAGAATTTTTCATTATACCATTATAAAAATCACCATTATACCATTTAGAATCTTCAAATTCACCATTATACCATTTTCCATCAGTCCAAATTGAACCACCTGTAAATTTCCCATCATAAAAATCTCCTGTTGACCAAGTACAACCTGATACTGTTCCATCATTGAATGTACCATTAAGCCAATTCATATTTGTTATTATACCACTATTAAAAGTACCATTATTCCAATTATATTTGGTAGATGTAGAATATATAGCACCATTATTAAATATACCATTATTCCAGGTAGTATCATACATAACACCACCATTAAATATACCATTATCCCAATATGAATTATATATTATTCCATTATTAAATATACCATTATTCCAAGTTGTTCCAGATATTTCCCCATCAAGAAATTCGCCATCATTCCAAGACAACCCATTAAATATACCATTTTTAAAACGTCCATTTACCCAAGTAGAATCACTAGGGAAAATTCCATATTCCCATGTACCATTATTCCAAGTAAGGGGTTTAAATGGGTTATTTGTAGTTCCTGTATATTCACTTCCCCATGATCCAGCATTCCAGGTAGCATTTGATGATTCAAATTCACAATTAATAAGTTTACCACCATTTATAATATATGAATCCCCTATATAGCAATTATATAATTCACCACCTGATATGATATTATTATTTCCTTTTATAACACAATTATTAAATACACCTGCTGTTATATTACATTCCCCTAATTGAAATATATTATCTGATAAATTTATTATAGTTAAACCTACACCATAATTATTATAAGTATAAAAAGATTCTACTTGACCTTTTGAATTAATAATAGTTTTTAATATTAATTTTGTATTTTCTGATTTAGAATTAAAATCAATATTAGTAATTGATCCTAATGTATCAAAAAGAATTCCTTGTTTCCATTCAATATTTGCTTTACTTAATGGTTGTGTAGATGTATCTTTTATAAGACACCCATTAATAATACCTCTATTTATTGTTGAATTTGTAATATAAACTCTTCCTATGAAACAAGTTTCCGGTGTTAAACTATTTAACGATGTTATAAATGTATCATATTTTATATCTAAAACAATTCTATTTCCTTCTTTTTTTAATAATTCATATCCAATGTTAGCATCAGTAGAACCTGTATTAACTAAACTATCTAATAATGTATATTCTGTTATTCCTGTGTTATTAACAGCAATATACAATTTATCACCTACTTCAAATTCACCATCAAACTCTGTATAAAATGTTACTTTGTTATCGGTATTTTCTATAATTGGTAATAATTTTACTGAACTTTTATTGAAGTCACTCATTTATTATAAAATAATTTTTAAACTTTTTTATTTCTTTATTATATATTAAAATGTTATATTCAATAAGATTGGATAGTATAAAAATAGTATAAACAAAAAAAAGCAAAATTATGAAAAAATTTTTAATGTATTTAACAGTTATTGTATTTAGTATGTTCGTATTTACTTCTTGTGTTAAACCACCTGAATGTGAAACATATAATACAGGTGATGTAATCTTTCACGACAATGGACCATCTTGGGCATGGGATGGATGTTATATTGAAGTTGATTGGAATGACGGTAGTTATAATTCAGTAACATTTTATAATACTAAATCCTATTATGATAAAGCAGCAGGTAGGGCTGAAGTTTATATGGAATGGGAAGATGCAGATAATTATTATTGGAATTATGGGTATATCAATTTAATACAATGTGGTACAGTTGATGCTTATTGTAATTGGAGTAAAAAGAAATCAACTGAAGTTTCTGGATTTATAATTGAAAAAAGTGGGTCAGTATTAAAAACTGATATTACATCAAAAGAAGAATTTAGAAAAACAATCATAGAATAAAAATTGGGATTATTTTTAGGAAAGGGTAAACAATTTTGTTTATCCTTTTTTTTGTCTAAAACAAATCATACAATTTATTATATATAATAATATGAATACGAAGGAAGAATTATTAGAAACATTAACTAATCGTCTAAAAGAATTATTTGTTGATAATTATGATATGGTAAATCATTCTAAAGATGATATCAATACATATTTGGAATCTATTAATGTAAATAATAAATATGAATATAATGAATTTTGTGCTGATTTTCTAAAAGTATCAGATAAACTTATTCATTCACTTTCTTTAAATGATATACAAAATGTTGATGCAACATTTATTATGGCAGAAATAATGTCTATTATGGTTAAATATAAAATAATGGATAGTGAACCAGATGAAAGTAAAAGATTACATAAATTAATACAACACGAATTGAGAACAAAAGTAGTGAAAAATAACATTGATATAGATAGTAGTTAGATCAGTTAGTTAACTGATCATGAATACACATAGAAAACTATGGAAGGTAGTGCAAACTCATAAGATGGGAGCACAAGCCCCAAAGTATTTCGTTGAAACGGAATATTTTATCGTGAAATCCAAGTCTACCAGGGAAAATAAAGAGGTAGAAGAATTAATGGCTTTGAAAAAAGCAAAACAACTAACAAGACTTTCCGATTTTCCGGATGTCTGGACCATCAGAGTAGAACATCAATCCAATAAATATTGGAATGCTAAAAGAGGAAAATGGTGGAACATAGAGGAAGGGGGGAAAGAAAAGTAAACAAAAAAGGGTGGATTTTTCCACCTTTTTTATTAAAAATACTTGTAGAATTAAATCTTTTTTCGTATATTTGTATATAACAAAAACAGTAATTATATGATAGATTTGACTTCAGAATATAGGGTTTTACCAGAACACATTAGATTTTCTAAAGGAATAAAAAGTGTATGTGTATCTACTTGTTTAAATTACTTTGGTATTACTCCTAATACATATAATTATACATCTTCTTCTAAAAATAGAACAGCTTATATTAATATATTGAGGAATAGAAGTTATTCAGTTAGAAGTAGAGTAACTGAATTTAAAGTAAAAAAGTTTAAAACTACATTAACAGAATTACGATATAATATGAGAAAATCAAATTATCAACAAAATGATTATTTCATAGTATATGTAGCTAATAAAGGTGCAGCTCATTTAATAGTTTTAAACGGTAATGGTGAAACAGTTATTGATACTGCACCAAAATGTCGATGGAGAGTGGCACAAATACACAAAGTTTTTTAGATATGGATGTAAGAGAAATAAAAGAAATTTATAATAGAATCGTTATAAGAATTGATAAGACTGATGATGAATTATTGTTTCATTTAGATGATGGTTCACGATGGAAAATGTATCATAGACAAGATTGTTGTGAATATGTAACACTTGATGATGTGTGTGGTGATCTTAATGATTTACTTGATAGTCCTATACTTAAATTTGAAGAAGTTTATCAATATAGTAATAAAAATGATTCTAATTCTTTTACCTGGACATTCTATAAAATAGCAACAATAAAAGGACAAGTTGATTTAAAATGGTATGGTACAAGTAATGGGTATTATTCTGAATCAGTTAATATAGAACAAATAAAAGACCCTGACCCAATAGAAATCCAAAGAAGTAAAAAAATTAAAAATTTATTAAAATAATTTAAACTTTTCACCCAAAACACCATATATGATTTAGTATATTTAATATATACTTATGTGATAATTCACATTATTACATTTAAGGATTTAAAAAGATTAAAAGGTTAAAAGGATTTAAAGGTTTTGTAAGGATTATAAGGATTTTAGTATTGAAGATAAACCCCCTCCAAATTAACAAGCATCCCACAATTTTCTTAAATGTCAAAAAATCATCCATAAATTAATATGAGTGAAAAAGAAAATGTTGTCAACTTATTTGACATGGAAGCAGATGATTCTACAATGGATTTTCTGAACAAACGCAATGCAGCTGCAGATGGTATCTACAGAGCAAACCTAAAAGACGCTACAGATAAAAACAAAGGTTATGTAGCAACAATCCGTTTCTTACCTAATGTAATGGAAGATGGTACACTTGGACAATCAGCGATTGAAAAACATGTACATTATGCAAACTTACCAGACCATTCAGACTTACAGGGATATTATGATTCCTTAATCAATTTTGGTGAAAAATGTCCACTTACTACTTTGTATTGGAAACTTAAAAATTCCAAAAATCAAGCAGAAGTTGAAAGAGCTGAATTAATTGGTCGTACTACTAAGTATTATTCTTATATCTTAGTTATTGAGGACGAACAGCATCCTGAATTTGAAGGCAAAATTATGATTTTCCCTTATGGTTATAAAATTAAGGAAAAGATTAATAACGAAAGAACCGGGGAAAATGCTGATAATAAGAAATGTAATGTTTTTGATCCAGCTAATGGTAAAGATTTCCGTCTTATCGTGAAAAAAGTTGGTGATTGGCCTAACTATGATTCTTCACAGTTTCGTTCAGTATCTCCACTTAAAATCTGGAATGAAGATAAAGGTGTTTTCGTTGAAACCCCTACTGAATGGGATGACGATAAAGAAAAATTCTTAATCAAGAGTGCAAAAGTTCAACAAAAAGTTATGACTTATCTCCAAACTAAAGATGTAAATCTTGAAGATAATGCAGCTAAACCTTGGACTGAAGAAGAAAAAGTTAAAGTAGAAAAAATCATTGAAATCCTTTCGGGTCAAGATTTTAGCTTTGCTAAACAAAGTATTGATAATGCTGGAACATCTACTTCTTCAAATGAATCACTTGATGATACTTCATTAGATGAATCTGATACAGATGATTTAGATGAATTCTTCGGTGATGACTAAGAATTAAATTCTATTAAAAATTAAAGGAGATTATTTATTTAATCTCCTTTTTTTATATATACAACTATGATAACTAATTTTAATGAATATAATTTATTACAAGAAAGTTTATTACTTGAAAAAAGTAGTCTTACTAAACTTGGTGTACCCAGGGAAGTTATGCAACCTATGCAAACTGATTTAGCATTATCACCTGATGCTGAATGGGAAAAGATGAATCATAAAAAAGATGTTGCTAATTATTTAAGAAAAGGTGATAAAAACTTATTTATCCAGGTAGCACTTGATTCAATTAAAGTATTCGGATCATACCCATCTATAAAAGGTGTAACATATTTTATTGATAATTATATCTACAGGGATACTGGATGGTCTGGTGAATTTGAAAAACTGAAAAGAGAACATAAAACAATAACACAATTATTAATAGATGTAGACCCTAAGACTAATATTTATAAATTGAAAGGTGATTTTGAAATTAATAGACGACCAAAAAGAAGAATGATCAAAAAAGAAAAATCATTTATTGAATTTTCAGAAAGATTTAAGAAAGATTTTTTACAACAATTTGATAAAATATTAAAAAGAATAACAGGTACAAATTTCAAAAAAGCAAAAGAAAAAATATCAGATAAAGCTAAAAAGATAGCTATAGAAAATAACTTACTTATTAAAAGTTTAGATAATCCCCTTAATGGACCAAATGGGTTATCTATATTAGATGAATTTTTATATAAATTCGAAGATGTATATTCAGAATACTTCGGAGAAAGAATTGATATACAAGAATTAGCTGAATATTTTACTTACGAAAAAATCATGACAATGTTTATGTATTATATCTATACTGGTAAAATACTAAATAATTAATTAAACAAAAGTAGAATATTACGATATATTATATTAAATATTAATTTATTATATGCAATATGATATAAGACATATCGGAGATTTTATATTTAAACAGAAAGATAAATATAAAGACCTTAGTGATGAAGATAAGGAAAAGTTCTTTTTTATAATGAACCGAAAGTTTGCTAGAAAATTCCCAAAGCATGCACAGTTCTTTAATAATAAAAATATGAACAAATCTAGTGCATTAGATATTTGGTATTATTTTTTTATAAAACAAAGAACAATGGATGTACCACAGTGGTATTGGTTTAAGATGAATAGAAAAAAAGAAGCTGGACCATTGAAAAAAGAAGAAGTAGAATTCTTAATGGATTTTTATGAAATTAAAAATGAAGATGTAGAATTTCTAATTAAGTATTATCCGGAAGAAGTAAATGAAGAAGTGAAAAAATTTAAGAAGTTCGGAAAATGAACAAATTAAAAGATTTATATAATTTTATGCGGATTAACGATTGTTGTAAGTTCAAACCAGTTGTTGATGTTGAAATAAATTATTTATATCTAAAAGATAATAAAGGAACTAAAATTTTTTATGAAGAAGAAGAAGATTGTTTTAAAGTTAAATGTAGAATTAAATGCATTAAAGACGATAATTCTATAACATTCTTAGATGAACCTATTTATATGGACTTATTCGCAAAAGAAAAAACAGATGTAATTTCAATCCTTAAAAGCAAATACTAATGTATAACTTTCCACCATCAGGAAAAGAAATTGAAAAATTAACTAATGATGATTTAAGAAATATTGAATTATCATTTGGTCATGAATTTTATTGGGAAATTAAAAAACACAGAGATTTAATTTTACGTAATAAAAAGTTAAATAAAATTTTGAATCGTTGATAATTATAACTATATTTGTAAATTAACTAATAAAGTTTATTATGGAAGATTATAAAGTTGAACGAGAAGTTAGACAAAAAGTAAATAAACTTCGTCAAGAATTTAGGGATGATAGTATTCTTTGTGGGTATAAAGCAATGAATGCAACTGAAGAATATTGGAATAGACATAGACAAGAAGTAGAAAAGCACGATGATATTGATTTTATTGATATTGAAAAACCAATATATTTTAAAGTAACTGATAAACAATATTTCTTTGATCCAAAGAATGCAGGTCAATTAAAGAAACATCTGGAATATGGATTAACTGAATTGTTAGAAGGTGCAGAAGCATTAATTGATGCTATAAATGAGCTCAACATAAAGACAGCTAATACAGATGGGGAAAGACTTTTTGTTGAAAGAAAAATAAAAATAAGAGAATTAATGGTTAAATCTGGAAAAATAGATTAATATATAAACACAAAATAAAAACTTTATTATGAATGTATTAGTTGTAGATGATAATCCCACAAATAGACTTCTTTTAAAATATATGATTACAAATGAAGGTCACAATGTGGAAGAAGCTGAAGATGGTATTTATGCAGTTGAAATGGTTAAAGAAAAAGAATACGATTTAATTTTTATGGATATGATGATGCCAAAAATGAATGGTTATTTAGCAACTAAACATATTAAAGAAATAAATCCCGATATCCCGGTGTATGTTGTTTCAGCATATAAAAAAGAAGATTTTCCTGCTGATTGGCAGAGTGTTGAATATGAAGATGTATTATCTAAACCAGTATCAATAGGTATAATTTCAAATATATTAAATAAACACAATATATAATTTTTTATTAACTTTTTAAAACTCTAATTAATGTCAGACTTATTTTTAAAATTAGAATCAGGACAACAATTACGAATACTACCATTTAATAAAGATTCATTTTATAATGAAAATATAGTGTGGTATTGTAACCCTTTACAAAAATACTTTATATATAATGATTCAAGATTTATAGACTTCACACACAGAGAAAAAGTATATAGAACTGTAAAATATAATTTACCAGTAGAATATAATGATGAAATATATTTTATTAAAATTGGTAGGAAAATAAAAGATATATTAGATAGATTAATTTCTGATAATGATTTTAAACCCAACGATTTTTTAATAAATGAAATTTTATTAGATGTTAAGATTAAAGATGTTCAAATTAGTGCAGGGTTTATTGTACCTAATTATGATGAATGCTCCATTAGTATAAAAGGTGAAAATGATTATTGGGAATTTTTTAAAACACCACAATATACAACTATTAGAAAAATGTATGATAGTTATGTAGATAATATGCAATTAGTAAAATCAAAAGAGATATTAAATTATCTAAATGATAATAATTTACTAGAACCACAATATCAATTTTTAATGAGGTCATCTAAAATAAATGATATAAGAAGTCGTAAAATAAATACAACCAAAACTAAACTTTGGAACCAGGTAATTAAAATGGTTGGTGAAACAGCACACGGAAATGATAACATAGAAGATATTGGGTATTTAGATAAAAATGAAGATGGTGAAAATGTTCATCAATTTATGGTAAATGGATATTTATTTGAAATTAAATTAATTGATAAAATATAATATTATGGAAATAGATACTAAACACGGAATATTAAAAGACACTATTATTAGTCTTTCTAAGATGGGTGCTACCTATCATAAATGTGATGGTATAGATATCTTTTTTATGATAGAAAAAGATTCTGAACTAACCCCGGGATGTGATAAACTAAAAAACATCCGTGATTTTATTATGAAAGAATTTGGATATACATTAAAAGTATATTTTAAAAAATAATGGGATTAATATCAAATATATGTAATCATACATATGCATTTTACTTTCACGAAAATGCACCACTATATTGTCCTGAATGTGGTAGTTACATTGATGGTGGTATGATAATTTCAAAAGGTGAAAAATATATGTTAAAAGAAAGAAAAGTGAAAATGGATAAAATAATTAGGAAATTAAATAATATATAGTTATCTTTGTAAAATGAAAAGACAAATAAAATGTGATCACTGTGGTACAAGAAATCCAGAAACCTTTCCAGGTGGAAGATTAACAAAATGTTGTGCAGTCACAGAACGTGAAAGTGGTTGTTATGCTGTTAAAGATGAAAATGGTAAACAATTTTATGCACTAGGTAAAACTTGGGAAATATAATAAATAAAAATAATGATAGAATTAAAAGGAAAATATAACAAAGATTGTAAAATTTTTATTGATGATGTAGAAACTGAAGCTATTTCATTAATACAATCTATCTTAGATCAACCCGCATCTGAAGATGTTCCGGTTAGAATAATGTGTGATACACACACAGGAAAAGGGATCGTTATAGGATTCACTATGCCATTAACACATTTATTAGACCCTGCGTGGATTGGTGTTGATATAGGTTGTGGTGTTCTAATGGCTTCATTTCCAACTACTTATAAAATGGATTTGGAAAAAATTGATATCGCTATTCGTGAAAGAGTTCCTATGGGATTCAATATTCACGAATCAAGAATATTTTCCAATATTCCTTTTGAAGAAGTTCAAAAAATAGCAGATGAATTTACTAAAAATTTCAATGAAAAATTTGGTACTTCTTATGTTGCACCAACTTATAATGAAAAGTGGTTAGATAAAAAATTAAAAGATGTGAAGATCGACCCTTCTAAATTTTGGAATGCTATCGGTACTATGGGTGGTGGTAATCACATGATTGAAGTAGGTAAATCAGATACTTATAACAAATATTGGGTAACTATTCATTCTGGTTCAAGAAACTTCGGTTTAAAAATTGCTGATTATTGGACAAATGTTGCTAATGGTAAAATTAAAAATGTACCAACTGAATATAATATTGAATTAGATAATATAATTCAAAATACTATTCCTAAATCAGACATCCCTAAAAAGATGAAAGAATTAAAAGAAAAGTATGGATTTGGTGTAGATAAAAAATATCTTGAAGGTGATAATCTTATTGGATATCTTTGGGATATGATTTTTGCACAACAATATGCTATGTGGAATCGTCAAACTATGTTAGAACAAGTTAAAAAAGCACTTAAAATTAAAAATTTTGATGAAGTATTTGATACAACACATAATTATGTTAACTTTAGAGATTTTATGATTAGGAAAGGTGCTATATCATCTTATATAGGTGAAAAAATGGCTATTCCACTTAATATGCGTGATGGTGTAATGATATGTGAAGGAAAATCAAATTCTGACTTTAATTTTTCAGCACCACACGGTGCAGGTCGTTTGATGTCTAGGTCTAAAGCTAAAGAATCAGTTGATTTAAAAGACTTTCAAAAAACTATGAAGGGGGTTTACTCTACTTCTGTTTGTAAGTCCACTTTAGATGAAGCTCCATTCGCTTACAAGTCGTCAGAAATGATTGAACAAGCGATTGAACCAACTGCTACTGTTTTGGAAAAGATTAAACCAGTTCTGAATATCAAAGATAAATCAGAAGGTATGTCTTGGAAAGAAAGAAAAGCTAAAAAGAAAAAAGACCAAGATCGTAAAAAAGAACGAAGAGATAAATCTTTTAGAAATATGAAAAGGATGTAAAATTTACATCCTTTTTTTATTTTAATATATAAATATATGAAAAAGATATTATATATTTTAGTATTATTAATTTTTACATATAGTTGTTCAAGTAAGAAAGCTGCAATTAAAGAAGAAAAAAGTATGGATTATACTTTAGAAGAAATTATTTCAGATCAAAGAAGAGATGATATTGGGTTTGGTTCAGAAGAACCCCATATGGAAGATTTAAATACTTCAACTACTAAAGATGAATCAAACGGTATGAAAGATGTAGAAATGCAATTATCTGGACCATATAGACCATTAGGAACATTAGTATATAAAGTGGATTCAATTTTAACTATTGGTGTTGTATCCAGGGTTGAAGCAAGAATAATTAAACAAGTAAGTGATGAAACTACAGAACAATTAATTTCATTAACAGCACATACTTCAACTGGTATTATTTATGAAGAAAGAATAGAAGTTGGTAATATAATGGATATGGAATTAAAATCATTAGAATTAGACGCTTTTACAATAAATAAGATAACAGATGATGAACAATTAGTTGACGAAAATGATATTACATTTTGGTTATGGAGTGTTACAGCAAATAAAGTAGGTGATTATAATTTAATAATGACAGCAAAAATAAAAGATTATGGTCCAAGTAGAAATGTAATTATATTTGATAAACAAATAAATGTGAAAAATAAACCTAAGAAAAAATATACTGTAATATTCACACCCCCTGACAATATAAAAAGATATAATGAAATTGAAATTGAATTAGATTTAGTTGAAATGAATCCATATGTTTATAATTTTGAATGGGGTGGTGAAGGTAAAGTTGTAATAAATTTCGGTGGTAATGTTATTGTAACATCAGATGAAAATATTATTAATGATAATAAATCAGCTTTCCATTATAAATGGATTATAAAACCAGAAGGTAAAGAAAAAGTAATACCCTTTAATATTAAAATAATAGGTGATTACGAAGATTTAATTATATTAGATGGTAATTTAATTATTGAAAAAAATATCAAAGAATCATTTAATAGATTTATAGATGGCGCAGTTAAAAGATGGTATTGGTTGTTTACAGCATTATTAATTCCACTTTTCGGATATATCAGAAAAAAATATTTCAAGAAGAAATCCGACTAATCCATATTTTTTTACTATATTTGTAGTATGAAAGATCATAAACCTTTACGATTTGGTAAAAAGAAAAATTTCAAATTAGAAATTTATCCTTCCTGGGGTTTTTATATCAAATATCTAACTGAAGGATATGGTGATTATGGATACCCATTATTTATATTCCAATTTATTTTTGGGAGTTTTTATTTAACACTTCCCTGGAAACATAATATTAAAGTTGATGGTGGTCAAGATGCACCTTCTTATGGTATTACTTATCATATGTCTGCTTTTCAAATTTATTATGGTAAAAAGATAAAATTTATACATATGCCATATGAATATACCTGGATAAGAACTAGTTTACTTTTAAAAGATGGAATTTGGGAACACGAAACTAAAGGAAATCGTAAAACATTTTACGAAGAACCTTGGTTATCGAAACAATGGCAAATAACTATCCCATATAAGCATAGGACTTCAAATAAAGAGATTATAGAGCTTGATATAACTTGTCATATCACAGAAAGGGAATGGCGACAAAAGTGGTTAAAATGGACTAAATGGGGTGCTAAAATAAGAAGAACAGTAGATGTTGAATTTAGTGAAGAAGTTGGACCAGGAAGGGGATCGTGGAAAGGTGGTGTATTGGGTACAGGGTTTGATATTACAAAAACTGGTAATATTGAAGATGGTCTAAAAATAATGGAAAAACAATATGATATGTTTTCTATTGAATGGGAAAGACATAAAAAAATTAAACAAATTATTAAAAAATAACTATACAAAGTAACACTATTTTTATTAAGAATATGACACAAGCAATGAAAATATCAGGAATCAAATGTGATACACCACATTGTAATTATAGAGATGATACTATACAATTTGAAGATTATCCAAAATGGATTAATAAACCATGTCCTGTGTGTAGTAGAAATCTATTAACACAATCTGAATACGATCAATGTATTCGTCTATTTGAAATAGAAGATAAATTAAATAAATTTATGCATAAATGTAGATGGTTAAATCCTATGTTTTATTATAATAGAATTACTGGAAGAATACCTAAAGTTTATGAAACAACATATAATTTTCCTAAAAGAAAAATACAATGAAAATAAAAAGAAGATATCCGAATTTTTTCACAGGATTTGAAGAAACTGAACACGAAGTTTCTACAAAAGAAGAATTAATGAATATTGATTGGATAAAGAACTATAATAAAATTCCTAATCATATGGGTGTATTTTATTCACCTAAAAGTTTTGATGATTCCCCTGATATGTTAATGTCATTAGCTAAAGATAATAATGGAAAAGTAATATACTTTGTTGTAGGATATATTTATGGTGATGCTAAAGAATTAGGATTAGAAGATTATAAAAATTATGTGTAAAGAAAAACCTTATATAAGAAAATTAGAAGTTAAAACAATTATAACAGAAGAATATAATCCCAAATATGGTGATAATAGAATTTGTGTTTGTGGTCATCCATATTATAGACATTTTGATTCATATGAAGAAATGGAACCATGTGGATGTAAATATTGTGAATGTTATATTTTTGAAGAAAAACAAGATGACTGATTGGGAAAAATTTTGGAATGAAAGACTTGAAAAAAATTCAAAATCTTTAGAAAAGCAATTTAAGATTCTTAATCGTAAAAAGAAAATAGAAAATTTAAAAGGAAAAATAAATGACCGATTACAAGATTAAAATTATAAAAAAAGATACGACTAAAAAGGATCATGGTTTTTCAAACGAACCAAGAAGTTATCGTGTTTCTATTGAATATGATAAAACATTAGAAGAAATTATAATAACCAGGGAATTTTATAGAGTTGGTTTTAGAGATGGTGAACGATGGGATGAAATATTTATGGATTATGATATGAAATGGAAAGATATGCTAGGTGTTCATTATGCATCTATAATGACAAGAAATTTAGATAAAAATTATCTAATAGAAATTGAAAAGAAATTAATTAAAACATATTATGAAAATTGTTTTCAAAGTGTTAATAATATTGATGAAGAAATAAAGAAGAAAATAAAATCATTAAAGAATCAAAAACAAAATTACATAGATGTTATTGGTGCATTAGATAAAACATTCCGGAAAGAAAAAATTAACAACATTTTAAGTGGACAGAAAGAGTATAGTGAATAAAATCAAAAGATTTAAACTTGTATCATTTTTATTCAGAATAATATCACCTGGGTATAGTACATGTGATTGTTGTGGACTTCCTTGGAAATATTGTATTCCTAAATCAGTACCTACAAGTTATGGAAGTGCTACATTTGCAACTTGTCAATATTGTTGGGATAATTCTACTTTAAACGAACTTAAAATATATTATACCGATACATACCATATGCAAAAAAATAGTCTATATAATACAAAATATAGTATGGGTCACACCTTAAAACAATTATTAGATTCAGTTGAAATAGAATATAATAATGAAAAACTTAAAAGACGAAAACAAAAAGTTCTTTATATTAAAAGAACTTTAAAAAAGAATCGTAAGAAGAATGTCACATTATTTAGACAAAATTAAAAGATTTCCAATTTGGACAAAAGCATTTACTTATTTAATACAAAATAACATAGCATCACACCCTTATCACAATACAAGACATTGTATAAATGTTTTTGATACAGCTATTAATATACTTGATACATTAGAAGATATAGATATTAATGATATGATTAATTTAGGATTAGCTTGTTTATTCCATGATTTTAATCATAGTGGTGGAAAATTAAAAGATAGAGAAAATATAGAAATTGCATTAGATGAATTTGATAAATTTGTAGAATTGAATGTACACGATTTTAGTGTATATACAGTAAGAGAAATTATTAGTATGATACTTAGTACTGAATTTCCAAAAGTTAAAGAACCAGAAAATTATCTTCAGCAAATAATAATGGATGCTGATTTATTACAATGTTATGATCACGATTGGTTTATATTTGCTATCAAGGGTTTAGCTGATGAAAGGGGTGTATCAGTATCACAAGCTTTATCGGATCAGACAAATTTTATAAATAATGTAACATATTATACGGAATACGCACAAAAATTACACAGGGAACAAAAAGAAGATTATTTGAAAAGATTGGAAAGTCTTAAAACACTATTTTAAAAAATTCTTATGGAGAATACTACAGATCGAGCTACAAAAAGCTTGGTTATTATAGGTGACAATTTTATTGCTCAATCGTTGTATAATGATTACAAACGATATGGTAAATTTAAATTAAATATATCAAGGGATATAACCAATGTAAGGTATAAGGTTGATTATATCATTGATTGTTCTTTTAATGAAAGAACACAAAATTTATCATTATCTTTTTGTAGAATGAATAATATTGAAAAAATATTATTAATAAATCATTGGGAAAGAAAAAACCTACCAACAATTGATACCACCATATTACAATCTATTCTTTATGATGTATATGGTGTAGATCACAATAGTTTTTATCGACCAGGTGCAGGAAATAATTATGAAACTGATATAAATTATTGCACATTAATAGCTGAATCTATCAGAAGAATACATGAAGCTAAAATAGGTGGTATTCCAGTTGTTTATATTCCATATGGTGAAACTAAAGTAAGAATTATTCATATTGAACAAATATATGAACCTATCAATCATATGTTAACTACATTAAAAAAGAATTCAGTATATGCTGTTTATAGTGAAGAAAAATATGTTAGTGCTATCTTAAATTCTGTACAAAAAATTATAGAATATCAAGGTACTGTTATATTTAATAATAATAATTCAATTTATACTAGACCAGTAGATACTTTAAAGGTTCATATTAAAAGATATAATTTTGAACAATCAATAAGAAGGATTTATGGGTATTTGAAAAATAATAATCCCCGGTTTGATATTTTTATAAGTTTCTAAAAGCTTCATTATATGATTTTTTATCAGGTGATTCATAGGAAGCATTTTCAAGTTTATATTCCATATCAGTTGGGGAATTTAATTCTTTTGCAACATATGATACAAGATTTCCCCAATCATATTTTTGACCATAATTATAATTTAAATCATAATAGTTATCTATAGGTTGTACTAAATTTGAAATATCAATTGTAAATAATAATTTACTATCAACGAATTTGTATATACTATCACCCGATACTTTAGGGGTTTCTTCATCATTATTAGGCCAATTACTACCACCTAAATATTCACCTATAGTATCTATTAAAGCATTCCACATATAATCATATTGTACACTTTCTTGTGCATACATTAGAGCTCTATATATCATTTCTTTTTTTATATCTTCTTCAATAAAATCCATATCATAATCTTCATAATTAAAATCTACTACATCTGTATCTTCATAATTAAATATTATATTATCTAATATTTTTTTAATTTCTTTTAATTTTTCCGTTGAACCATATTGATATTCTAATCCTTTTAATGGTACTTTTACTTTCTTACCATTCACTACCATATTTTCAGAATCAGTAATATATTCATTTACTAATTTAGATGGTAATAATTTTTCAAATTCTGGACTTTCTATTAAAATATGTTTTGCTATATCAATAATATTATAATCATCTAGATCATCAAAGTAACTTTCTAATGTATAATCATCAACATCATACCAGTCAAAGTGCTGGAAATCTTCTAACATATTAAAGTATTCTTCTTTAAATATTAAATCATCAAAAGAAGTAAAATCTGAAACTTCAACATAATCTACACCATTTTCATCTGTATGTACATCAATGCGTTCTTTAAATATTTTATTATATTTATTATCTAATTCATTATAAGCATATAAACCAAAAATATCATCAGTTTTAACTAAATCTGTCACATCTATGTTTACACCTTTTATTAAATCTGTTAAAAATTGATTTGTGCTTGAATCATCTAAACAAGAATAGTCATCACCATTACCACCTGCATCATCAAGTATTAAACCAACAGTATCTAATAATATTTTTTTATCATTTTTCCTTAAATTTAATTGTTCAGATATAAATTCAAAAAATTCTTTTTCATCGGAAAATCTTTTTGATAATCTACCCACAACTTCAAAATAAGTAAACATTGCATCGTATGGTCCAGTATCATCTTTTATATCTATAGGTAATTGAAATTTATCATAAATCTTTTTATAACCATCAAATGTACCAAAGAGATCGTGATTAGTATCTAATTCTAATATTAATCTAATACTTTCTTTTTTAGTTTTATTCATAAAATCAAAATATTTTATAATAGATTCATCATCAACTATAATATTTAATTTAGATAATAATGTTTTTATAGTATCTTTTGTTATATCAATGTTCTCTAAAAATTTAATCACTTCATCATTTCCAGGGGGGAATATTGAATCTGTATATTGATCAACTTTCACCATTTGTCTTTGTAATCTATCGGGGTTAAGTAAATGAAAAAAGTATAGGATTATCATCTGTGATACTAATTTATCTGAAAGTATTAGTGCAATTGGTAATAAATTAGATAATTCATAATGTGATAATATTTTATCAACATATTTAGTTTTTAATATTATTACAGTTTCATCTAATGTTTTATCTTTAAAAGTATTATTAAATCTTAAATTACTTTCACCTGTTGGTGTCCTAGTACTACTTATAGATTCTAATACCTGGTTTATGTATATTTCATCATCTTCTTCTGGAAATTCTTTTAACATTTCATTTATAAATGAAATATATGTTGTATCAGGTTTTACAAAAAATTGTAATAAATTATGCATTTTTAATTTAGCACCTGCTATTTTGGGATCAGGTACTAATATACCATCAGGAATTCCTGTATATTCTTTTATTTGTTCAAGTGACACACCTTGATTAGTTTTATTCTGACAACCACCATATTTAGTTTTACCATCATATTCCATTGTTATACCAAACATAGAATTAGATAAAGAAGATGGTAAATTAAAATTATATACAATAAATTGTGTATTAGCTGATTCTGGATTATAATATGAATAATAATTATCCGGTGAATATACAATACACCAACTTTGCGATCCTAAATCACAAACTGTTTCTTTATCATTCGTTTGAATAACTAAAACATTATCCTGATTATATTTTATTTTATATTTTCCTTTATGGTTTTCTAATTTTTTTAATATACTTTCTTTATCATTATTTACTGTTTCATTTTCTATAAAATTATGAAGAACTTCCATAAATTGTTGAATGGAAATATGATTCATTTTAAAATATTTTAATGGTGTAAATTGTTTCTTTGTTTCTTCTGGTAGTTCAGTAAAAGCTAATGCTAAATCATCAAATTTATTTCGGTTCACTTTATCTAATTGATCTACGGATTTCCTCATTGAACCATATAAACTTTTATAAAATTTATTTGTTTTTATTTTTCTTTCCAGGTCTTTAACATCATCTTCTAATTCTTCTATTGTTTGGTATTCTAAAACATTTTTTGGTAACTGACCAACCTTATCTCTATTTGCATTAATCCAATCTATTACTTCTTCTATTCCACCCATAGAACCAGATGGTTCTTCGTGTGCTAATTTAACAAAATGACCAATTAGATTAGGGGTAGATTTTAATAAATCTTTTATAATAATAAACATTGTATCATCTTTTGGGTCTATCCCCTTTTCCTTTAAATATTTCTTAGCTTGTTGTATATTTTCTAATAAAAGAAATTGGTTTATATTAGTTATCATTAAAAATAAATATAATTTATTTGTATATATTAATTTTTGTTTGTATATTTGTGGTTCAATGATTAGGAAATATAAATATAGAATAAAAACAAAAGGTGAATTCCTTCTAGAATTTGGTTATACTTGGAGAAATCAAGTTAGTTGTACTTTTGTACATCAAATGGATTTTTTATTTGGATTAAAATTAGACAAAAAATTCTATGATAAAATAGATTATATTTTTAATAATGATGATGGAATAGATTATTTTAATTATATTAACGATGGGGTAAGTTGTAATATATCAAAAGATATGATTAAAAGAATAGATATGATACCACAATATGAACCCAAAAAATTTATTTACTAATTAAAATTAAAAATATGAATGAATTATCAATTTATAATCGTCTAAAGATAACATACACAAAAATTCAAAAAAGAATTAATTTGATGTTTATAATTTTAGGTGGATGGGTGTTTTATACAATAATACTATTTGCTATACTTAAAGGTTCAATTTGGACATTGATTACAATTTTTACACCTTTAATTCCTATAGCATTTTTTACAATTTTATATATATCAAAGAAGTATAAATTTGCTAAAAAATATACAATCTTTTATAATAATTGGACTGACCAGGATTATTTTATAAATGAATTAAAATCAAGGATACGAAATAGAGTTCAGGATAATCCATCCACAATTAAAATTAAAAATGCTGCTGGAAAATATATTGATGAACTAATTGATAATTATAGTGATAATAAAATGAAATTATCTGATGCTTTGTATAATGCTATTATTGAAACTAACTTAGTTACTGAAATGAATTATTATGAAAAATTTAAAAGGTTTAAGAATCAGATGAATGTTTATAGAAATCAAGTTTAAGTTTATATTCTAATTGTAATGAGAAACCCTGCGTTATTTTAATGTGGGGTTTTTCTTTAATCTTCTACCTTATTTCTAATCTTATTAATCTTATTGATTTCACTATCCATCATTAATCCATTTATGATGTGTTTTCTTGTCTCTAATAGATTTTCTGCTACTGTGTATAGTGCAACATACCTATAAAAATTTTCTTTATTATATTCAATAGAATCACCAAAATTAGTGATATAATAATTAGATGTATTATGTTTATCATTATATTCCAATACATAATGTAACATTTCAAGGTTAGCTGTATCATAATAACATACTGATAAATTTTCTATAGAATCAATTGCTTCGGGTAAATTTGAATACTTAGATATTAATTCTTCAGTATCAGTAAATGTTTCTGTTTTTTTAGTGTCTTTATTAATTAAAGAATTTGACATAAATCCTAATAAGAACACTACAAAAAGTATTAATCCTAAAACTAATTTGCTTTTTTTATTTTTCATAATAAATTTATATTTTTAACTGTTTTTTATATTCCAAATCTTTAATTGGGAAAACATATTTTTGTTCTATTTTACCATTGTTTTTATTTTCCTGTTCTCTAACTTCTACATTTTTATTTTTGAATAAAAATAATTCTTTATTTCTAGTTGAAAAACTCATATAATCTACATCATACACTTGAATACCAGCTACTCGATAAACATGGTAATATCCTTTTCCTTTAAATACAGAATAACAAGTTTTATGTTGCACAGTTTCCACTACCCCCCGGTTGGTAAATTTGATATCAATACCTTTTTTAATATCATCTTTATTTCCATCACCACCAGTTTCTATATCTCTTATATAAGGTTTACACGATTTAATAAATTCCAATATTTGTTTTTCTGATATTTTTCCAGTTTCACCCAACTTTCTTAGATGTTCTATTAATATATCAAAAAATTCTTTATCACCATTTTCATCTATTATATCATAAATTAATTCAGGAAGAATTTGAAGAAATCTATTAAATTCTTTATTTAAATTTTCTGTATTATTAAAATCAAGTTGTTTATTTGATATTAATTGTCCTTTTTGTGCTGCTTCTACAATTCGTTTATTAGTATAATTAATTAATAATGCAACACCCTGTCTATTTCCAGGTAAATAATTTAATTTAGAATATGGTGTAGGATCACCTGGTATATTAATAAAATTACCATTCTCATTTTTTAAATCTGGGTATCTATTATCTAATGCTCTACTGATAATTCTATTATAGAATGTTAAACTTTTAGGTTCATCATAAAAAAATTTATATTTATATTCTAATATTTCTTGATCTTCAAGATTAATGTTATCGGTTAATATATCCATATATTATTTCTTTTTGGTTATTATTAAAGTATCACCAAATAAAGCTTTTTTATATTTGTAATTATCTGGTAACAATTTTTCAATATATCTAATATATATATGTTCTTTCGTCTTTTGTCCTTTTTAAAATTAGAAACTGGATTAATTTTTAATAATTTTGGATCATATTCTTTTACAAATTCTTTAATAATATTAACAACAGTTGACATCACCTTATAGAATCTTCCTTTATTTACAACAATTCTATCACCTTCATTTTCATCATCCCCTGTTGTTACAAATTCTACTTGATAATGACCCATCCATTTTTCTTTATGTTGAAATTCCCCTATATGAAAAAACCTAACTATATATTTATCATTATCTTCTGTTGTGAATGTGTAATATGTTGCTAATTCATAATCTATTTCTTTTTTATATTCATATGAGTCAACCATTGATTGTCCTACTTCTTCGTTTATGAATTCTACAAAATTTTTCATTTTATTATTTCATTTTAAATATATCAAATGATTCTATTATAATAGATTCTTTAAGAAGTTCTTTAAATTTTTTAGCTTCTCTTTTTCTGATTTCATTTCCAACACCAATTCCTTTAAACCCATCAGCCATAACATCCTTACCAGAAGTGGATGGTTCATAGTCTAAGAAGGTCATATATGACTTATCTGTTAAACCCATAACCTTTATCCACTCTTCTAAGATATCTCTCCTAACGTTCTTATTTCGCACTTGTTTGTACAATTCGTACACATCTTCAGGTGCGATTGCTTTCATTTGCCACATTTTAATTAAAATTGATATAATTTCTACAAAATCGGTAGGAATTCTAGCATCAATAAGAAGTTTTTTGAAATCATCATTAACTTCGTTATCCCTTAAAACTTGTGCAATAGCGACAGTTAAATATGTTGTAGGTTTGATTGCTTTTTCTTTTGTAATAACAGGAAAGATTTGATCCATTATATCATACTTGATTAAATCATCAACAAATCTTTTTATGATTTTAGGGTCATTGTTTTTTCTTGCTTTTTCTTTTACTTTTTTGAATTCTAAGAAAATTCTTTCCCTGGATACATCATCAACATCTGATATACCAAATAATCTACTATCCTTTTTAATAGCATCTTCTGTTTCTTCATCTAATTTACTATCAGTAGTAGCTACAAACCTTAATGCTCTAAGAATTCTTAATCTATCTTCATCAAATCTTTTTTGTGGAACACCCACAGCTCTAATGATTCTATTTTTAATATCTTTCTGACCTCCTACAATATCTACAATTTCACCTGTACCAATATCATAAAAAAGTGCATTTATAGAAATATCACGCCTCATAACATCATCGTTAATTGTAATATGATCTCCGATATCAACTTTTTTATCAGTTCCTTTATTATCCCTACCTTTAGATATATCTTTTCTATAAGAAGCGATTTCATATCCTTCAGGTTCATCTTTAGTAAATACCCTAACAACACCAAACTGGACACCCTGTAAATCTGTCTTATAATCTTTAAGAATTTCCATTG
>Ga0210003_1000352_pt1 | contig 41152 bp, 77 predicted proteins | sample LantaG_FD_182804 | JGI IMG/M metagenome (GOLD analysis project Ga0210003, IMG submission 182804) | Deep subsurface microbial communities from Baltic Sea to uncover new lineages of life (NeLLi) - Landsort_02402 metaG (SPAdes) (version 2) | ecosystem: Environmental > Aquatic > Marine > Oceanic >...
AGGAAGTTTGTATTTAGTATGTATTTTATACCACCGGTAATAGCTTTATAAAGTCCCTTATCTCCGGTATCGCTACCAGTACCAAACCATATACCGTTTACCATTTCAACCGGATTATCAATATCTATAAAATGATAGACACCTTTTGCTACTGTCAGAAATTGCTTAGTTCCTTTTGAGGTTGGACTTATCTCATATTCCCTGACTTCTGTTGTTGAATAGTTAAAAACTATACCCTGTACTTCGAATTGTTTTTTTATGACTTCTTTTACTTTAGCTTCGGATAGATATTTATAGCCCTGCATTTTATTTGATTTATCTTTTTCAAGATATTCAATTGCTTTTGATACTTCTATTAATTTTTGATAGATATTCTTTGCTTTCTTTTCTTCTGTCATTTTTTACCTTTCTTTTCTTTTACTATTTGCGGACAAGTAATTCCTTGAAATAGGCAATACCCACATTGCCAGTATTTATCTGTGTCAAGTACCTCATCTAACATTGGCGGCAATATTTTATCAGCCCCATACTTTATTACAGCCTTAGAATACTTAGCAAACAATGCCTCTATCTCTTCTTTAGGTTTCCTGTCAACTTCTGTTATGTGCGGCCGGTTGCTCCCACCTCTGTCAAATATGGTTATCAATAGTAAATCAATATCAATCCCCATATTTTCAAGTCCATATGAATATGTGTTAATCTGTTTTTTATAACTTTCCTTTACAAGATTATTGAAATATTTAAAAGCATTGGCTCTTACTGATTTAGTATCCTGCAGTATTTTTTTGCCAGTAGACACATGAGTTATAATATTGTCACACCTGCCGCTAAACATTTCAGGCAACCCGTCAGTTAGTTTAAATTCATTATGTGTAACATCAAATTTACTGGATACCCTTAATGCTTCGTCCATAACAGTATGCAGGTAAGTGCCGACATCTAGGGTAATGAGTTCGGCTAAAGTTCTTTGCCTTTTGGGGAATTTATAATAATCATATACTACCTGACGTTCACAATTATCAAGACTCGATACATGGATATTTTGGCTGTAATATTCACTATCTTTATTTTCTACTTTATTTCTTAGATACACTTCTACAGCTTCATAAAAATCATACACGATACGTTGGTTTTCCACTTTCATTACTATCCCCTTTTATCTGTTTACAATAGATAAGGACTCACTTTGAAATATCTTTAATCCTGGTATATCTCTATTTCCAGACCTGATTGCACAATTAACTTCTGTACTATTTATAGATTTATAACCATCTGGAACTTTGGAAAAATCTATAATCTCAAAAGTCCATCTTTTTACAGTCTGCATATTGCCGATTTTATTTACTACAGGCGCAACGATGATAGGCTCTACTTTCACTTCTGGCTCATTATTTAATCGTCTTAGTTCTGCTTCTGCTTCCTGGATTTTTCTATATGCTGCTTGTTCTGCTGCCACTCTTTCAGACTCAATTCTTTTCCATGTTAAAATCTTTCTTGTAAGCAAATCTCTTGCCTGTTCGAGGGGTTCTCTCATTTTCTTGAAAGTGTTATTGATGTTTTTTAAAGATTCATTTAGTGGCTTGGTAAAAGTAATCCTTTTATCCTCAACTATTTTTTCCATGTCTTTAATCTCTTTTAAAAATGCAGAAGCATTGTCAACATCTTCAATAGTTTCTACAACACACTCTTGCGCTTTTTCTACTACAGGTGAAATTTGAGTTTCGATATTTTGAAGTTCTACTTCATTATTTAATTCCATTAATTTTCTCCTTTATATGTTTTATTAATATTTTTATTTCTTCAGTCTTTCCCATTTCTCAATATCCTCCATTATTTCTTTTAATGCAGCATCTCTTATCGTCCAATCTATTTCTTTGGTACTTATAAGTTTACTAGCAACTTTTCCGACCATATCGGTAATCTCAAATTTTATAGAATCCTCTATTGCTTTTAGTCTAAATTGCAGCCAGTATTCTTTGTCTCTATATTCACAAAAAGGACATTCTACTTTTTCATTAATCATTTAATATCTCCTTAATCAAATAAAGTAATATCAAAACTATCCTTACCTATTCTTCTTGCTGTTCCATATGTTCTGCAAGTTTCTTTTACTATGCCACTTCCTAATTCCCATTTCTTTTTATCCAGTTCAATTAATTTAATATTGTGTATCTCTAATGAAATGTTACTAGGAAATAATTCAGCAATTTCATCAAATAACTTTTCTACTCTTTCCATCTTTTCACTTTGGTTCATAACATCTTGTTTCATAATTTATCTCCTTAATAATCTTTTTAATATTTATCTTAATCCTCATCATAATCATCATTCGGGTCTTCCGGGTATTCTTTAATCTCCTCTGCACCATTGCCAAGTTCTTCTTCATCATCAATAAACAAATCTTCACGGTCTCTTTGGTATACTTCATACAAGACTTCACTTATTAGTTTTTTTATTGCCTTTAGAATTTGTTTTAATATTTCTGATATGGTCATTGTTTACCCTTCTTTATGGATTTTTTAATTGTAAATCTTGCGTTAATGGGTTCTGATGTATCAAATTTTTTACTTGCCCTTTCAAAAAAATTATTAAAAAATTCTTTTAAACCTAAAAAACTTCCCGAAAAACAATTCCAATAGTCTGGTTTAAACTTATCCTGTATAATTTCTTTTTCTTTTTCCCCTTCATTAATTTTATCTATTACGACTTTGGCAATAACTCTAACCAATTTATCTATCATATCTGCAACCGTATTAAGTTCTATTTCTACATTATTTATTTCTTGTCCATTAAGCCATATACCAATTCTATAGAAATTCATTTTATTTTCTTGCTTGACAATTTTAACTTCAAGGAATTTATTTAATATCTCTATAATTTCTTTTTCTGTTATCATTATTTTTCTCCTTTCTATATTGCGCACCATCCCCTACAGTTACCACTCACGGTATAAGGGCAAACCTTTCTATTCTTTGCACAATGATTATTTATTATCTTAATTTTATTCTTACCGCACTCTTCAAAGAATTTATCTATATAATTATTTTTATCCATTTATTGCTCACCTCTAAAACCCTTACACCTATCTATCGGGTATGTCATTTCACAAACATAACAAACTGACTCCTTGCATTGCTTATTTAGGCAAGTATTACATTTACAACTTTTGCAAACTTTTAGTATTTGTTTTGTTATCAAAAGTATTCCTTAACTCCACTCTGCTTTAACTGGCTTCAAACCAAATTCTTTATCAATTAAAATCATAAGTTCTTCACATTTATTAAAAAATTCTGTAAATTGTTCTTCAGTAACAATGGAAGCATATCGATATTCTATTCCTGTATTTTTAATCCATTTAGCCATTCCGCCTATTTCGGTATTTTTAAACTGTTTTGGAATTTGCAATTCAAAAAAATGGTCGGCTGCACCGTTGAACCATAACATATAATCCTTATTTCCCTGACGTTCATATTTTTCTCTATCAAAATGCTTGGCGAATAAAAATAAATTATAAATAAATCCTTTACCAAATTCACTTTTCATTTCAAACTCCTATACTCTCTTACATTATTTAATTTAACTTTCTTCTCTTTATACCAGCTGCAATATGGACAATCAGGATTTGCAATTATACCTACCGGAATACACATATCTTTTTCAGGCTTGTTGTATTCACTGCAGGTTTTACATTGCCTATTTTTTTCTTTTATTGTTCTAACCCCTTCTAGGGGTGTGGTCTTAAACATAATAAATCTGTCGTTAAAGATGTTGTCGTATTCAATCATTTATACTTATATTAATTTTAATATTTCTTCAGGAGTTTCTTTAATCCATATTTCAATATTGTTATACGCTATCAAACGGGTACGGTTTGATTCTCCATCATGATTAAAACCACGAATATATTTAGTATTTATGTAGAATTCGGTTGTTGTGTTATTCTTATTTTCCGTACATCCCCACATTCTGTTTAGTTTTATAAATTTCATTTTTTCTTATCTTCTTCTATATTTATAATATTTTAATAACCCCACTAAATTGATAATGGAGTTAATGAAGTATTATTTCACTAAATTATTTACCTCTCGTTCCAAATCATTAAGTCTTTGGTCAAGTTCTTCCGATACTTCTTTAAATAATTCTATTAATTTTTCAATTTTGTTTTCCATTTTCATTCCCCTCCCCTACTTGAAAATATTATTGTTACAATTCTTATTCCGTTATCATCGATTATTCCAATACCGATATTTTTATAGATTGGATTTAATATAACTCCTCTATGGGATTGGCTGTTTAACCAGGCATTTAAAAACATTTCAGGAGTAGCCTTACAATTACCTCTACCTAAAATTTCCGCATATCTTACTCTCTTGCCTTCAGGTGTGTAGTGTGAGAAATAATTCCTGGCTACCATATCGCTACATCTTGATTTTGCTAGATCCATTAATTTCTGGTCGGCTGTAAGTGGATCAAGATTATTTTCTACCCTTGCGTCATTTACGAGGTTTAGAAAAGCTAATTCAGTTTCGTTTAAGACTGCCTCTTTTTTACAGGTAACGGTAAGGCCAAGATTTGACAATGCAATTATGGATATTATAAGTATTACTATTATTGTTTTTAATTTATTCATTTTCTAATTTCCTTTAGTAAACAATCATTACAAAGCCAAACTAACTCTTTCTCTTTTAATCCACCCCATAGATGTCTATCCTTATTTTTTATTATGTCTTTTTTGCAAATTTCACATTTAATATGTCTGTATTTCATTTGTTTTATTTCTCTCTTTAATTATTTGTTGGGGGTATTGGACGCTCTACCCCCATTGTTTTTATCTAAAATTAATTCTAATTCACACTCTTTCCATAATGCCCCCACAGGCACTTTTAGAATCTGAGATATGCGCTCTGCTAGTTCTGGTGAAGGATAAAAGGTTTTATTTTCGATATAGGATAAATCCGTAACCGTAATCCCAAGCATTTCCGCAAACTCTTTTTGTTTTATTCTTAATTTATTTCTAATTTTTCCTATACTGTCTAAGTGATAATGCCAATGTTCATTAACATTGCTACAAACTCTTAAATTTTCTGGTCTATTATCTTTATGATCTCCGTTTAAGTGATGAACAATCTCCCCCTTTTCTAAGGGTCGTCTTAATTTCAATGCCATTATTACCCTATGTTCATCGAGTGATGATTTTTTCTCCCACATCTTACCTATTATTGTGTAATCCTCATCTGTGAGATTTTTTAAATTTATATCATTCATCTTTATCCTCTGGTGGTTTACTTAAAATCTCTGTAATTAATACATCTAATATATTGGATATTTTACGAGCCATATCTTTATCAGGGTCAATTGATATATTGGAATTTTCTATTTTTGATAATGTAGGTCGGTCAATACCAATTAAATCAGCTAATTTCTGTTGCGTCATTTTTTTATCTTCTCGCCAGTATTTTATCGCATTTGACATATTGCCTAGTCCTTATACTAATTTATAAATTTCTCTATCGTGTACTGCTGTATACATATCTTATAATTAAAATGACCATCATATCCTATCCCCCAAATCTTTTTATCCATATCCTTTCCTGTATCCTTCTTTGTAATCTATAGATTACTTTCATTGCTTTTTTAAATTTGTAAAACAATATCCTTTTCCTTAACCAGCTTTTAAATTTAATTAGCATATTTACCTTCTCTTTAGATAATAATATTATTCTATATAATACATTTACTCTCTTTGTATTAATTGATATTAATTTTCTCAAAAAAAATATCCTCTATACTACATTCTAAAATATCAGCCAATTTTTTAGCTGTATCAAGTTTTGGTTTTCTCTCTCCGCTTAGATATTTACTTAGAAGTCCTGGACTTATGCCAATTTTACGTGCTATATAGGACTTTTTTAAACCTTTATCCTCTATTAATTTACCCAGTTTAATCAATGAAAATCCTCCAATTTAATAATTGCATTGTAGATAATGAGATTGTTGATATGAATAAAATGTATATTATGTTAATAAACTTCATAGCAATAAGAATAAATATATTATATTAATTTTTATTATACAGTATTATATATGCTTGTCAAGTAAAATTCTATCTATTTGCAAAATTCTTTTAATTTATGATATAATAACAAGTCTGTATATGATTTTAATATAAACAATAAGATTATAAGGGTGATTTTAAATGAATAAAAGTAAAACATATCTTGATTTTGGAGTGGCTATGGATGAATTAAGAAAAAAGGCTGGAGTTTCTTTTGATACAATGAGTTTCAAGATTGGTATAGCCCAGAGTTACCTATGGGGTCTTGCAAACAGACGCAGGGCAAATATGCCTAAAGAAGAACTTATAGAAAAAATCGCAGATTATTTCCATCTGTCCCCTTCTTACTTCTATGAGTGGAGACTTAGAAAATTTTTAGACTTCATCAATGAAAACAGAGAGTTCTTAGATCATTGCTTAAAACAAGCAAAACGTCTACACAAAGAACCATCGGAGGGGCCAGAAGAAACTATTGAAGAATTTGAAGAACTGGAAGAACCTAAAGAAAAAAGGGGAAGAATTTAAAGTCTAATAGAAGTAATGTAATTGATTTTGAGAAGTATAAAAAATCTAAAAAGAAAAAGAGGAAAAAGGCTAGCTGAATGAACGAAAAAATAATAGGAAAGGAAATTAAATAAATTGGATGATGAAATAAATAATACTAATAAAGGAGAATTAATTGATTGATATAGCAAAACTCAAAAAATCCGATATTGGTAGATGGGTAATATATTGTGGCAATGATGGAGAAACAGAAATTGGAAGATTAAAAAGCTGGAATAATAAATATATTTTTGTAGTTTATAGAGATAGATTTGAAGATTCTACTGGAATGGCTACAAGGTCTTTGGATTTAAATTTTATTAATGAATTTAAAAATGAAGAAAAAAACGGGTAGCAATACTATCAATAAATAATAGGAAAGGAATAAATATGAGAGTAAAGTATTTGATACCGTTTTTAGTTTTAGTATTGGTTTTTGGTTTTATTGGTTGCACAGTTGCGACAACTCAAGAAAAATTACCTGATACAGTTGAATACAAAATGGCTACTATTGATAATGGATATATAGATAAAGAAGACCCAATAATTAATAATTATAAAATACTCCTTGATAGTTTAGGGAAAAAGACAATTAATAGTAGAATTGACATTTCAGATATTACAGTTACCGCACAGAGATTATTGAAAGAACATGGAATTAATAAATCATTATTGAGTATTTTAAAAGACTTCGATACTTCTATCCCAGATGGATTAGATGGAATGAAACTTGAGGAAATTGCTTCTGCATATATGGTACTTATGACACAATAAAAAAAGGGGTAGCAATACTACCAATAATTAATACTGATAATATCACTACCCTAATTGGTGGAGCTGGCCGGAATCGAACCGGCGTTAATAGATCAAGCGAACGTGAGTTCTCATACTAATCTATCCGAATCCTTACAGCCCCATTAAGCTATTTAATTTTTATTGACCAGTTCCAACCTTATTAGCAACATTATATACACCTGCTGCTGATAAACCCACTACAATAGATTGCTTAATAAAATCAAGTAGTATAAAACTATCAGCCATTGCTAGATATACTACAGCAAAAGCAAATCCTAAAGCTATCAGCATATAAAACTGACCCCACGTTTCATCGGTAAGTTTTTTTACTAGGGTTACTAAAGCTATAACCATTGCTATCTGAAAAGCTAATTCTCTCCAGTCCATTATTTTCACCCCCTTAATATTTGAAAATTGTAAATTCATCATCAATACCAGCATGAACAAAATTCAAAGCCTTATAAAATCCTAAGTGATTTAAATCCGTATATCTTAATATATAACTGTAATAAATCATTAATGGAATATCCATCGCTCTTGAATCTGCCGCCATACCATATAAGTGTTTGCTATCGCTCTTACCTTCAACACCCTTGCTTGTGTTCCATTCTTTTGTGCGGTAGCCGGAGGTTATAAGTATTTTGATTTTCTTTTTAGGATTAAAGTCTTCATTAAGTCTATCTCTAACTTTTTGTAATTGAGTTGCTATATAATGTACGTAGCAAAAATATTCTTCTGGTGGTTCTATTTTGGACTTGCCGAAATTGTTTGACCAGAACTCACCATAAGTAAAATTTTCAGTTAATTTATCGTATTTATTCATAAGCCATATACACCTTTAACCTCATAAACCATTTTTCAGGAGTAATAGATTTCTCAATTAATTTAAACATAGTATTCTTACCCACTAAACCATCTTGGGTTAGTCCATTATTTGCCTGATAGGTTTTAACTTGGTCAAATGTCTTTGTTCCGTATATCCCATCAAATCCACCTTCGTTGTCTATTCCATAACTATAGGCTAAGATTTCCTGTAGCCATAAAACCTGATTTCCCTTACTGCCTACTTTTAAAACTTTTAATTTCATATCATCCTCACTTATTATAATAATTTCACTTTGATATTTTTTACCTTCCCTATTAACTAGATTTATAAATTTATCCCAATAATCACTTACCAAAACAGTACTTTTATAATCCTTAGTAAATCTTCTAAAGCCCAGCTTAGGATAACTGCCTTCATTAACATCAAGTAGTACAATGCAAGTTCCCAGGTATCCATAAAACTTAGCCTTCAGGATTAGATTTTTAATAACTGTCCAGCCCTCCAAGCTGAAATAAGATTTAAACCAGGATCCACCCTCTGTAATTATATATTTCTTTCCTCTAGCTGTAGCCATAGTAGCCCAGTCTGATAGTCTAATCCAATTAGCAGGATAACCCAGTGATGAGAGCGGATGCACTCCCAGAATATCAAAATCTGCATTATCAAGCAGGTAACCCCAATCAAGCATATTATATTCATCATTACCTGCAATGACCGGATAATGTTTAATTTGACTTTTTGCTGCATTTACATAATTGACATATCTGGAAGTGCTGTATCTCCTGCCAGGTTCATTCATAAGTGCCTGATAACCTAACCCAAATCCAGCTTCATACATCAAATCATCTATTATTTTTGAACGCCTCCCATATTCCTCAACTGGTATATGAGGGTCTAGGTAAGTAGCATTATTATTGACTATAGGAACTATATTATTAGCTTTACAATCCGCCAGGAAGTTTTTTAAGCTGGTATCGTTACGAGTATAAAAATCATTATCCGCCCCTGTAGTCTTGAACACATCAGTATATAATTTATGCCTTAATTCATCATCAGGTAAATCCCACGGTAATTTAACATAAACCCTATGACAGAAAATTTGCAGGTCTTTATGTGGTATTCTATTGTTATAATGGTCTCCCCCTATAAAATACATAATCACCTCACAAAATACTGAACTATATTGATAGTTGTAATTACTACTCCCAGCATAACTGATATAGTTACAAAGAGTCTCCTTGAAATAAAAAGTCCATGCTCGCTGTTATTTGCATCAAATTTTTTGAGGTAGTAGTTGTGTCTATCATCTGCGATACCTATAAAGTTTGACAACTTTTCTACAAGAACAACAATACTTTTCTGCATAGGTTCAATTTTTTCATCATCAAGTTTTTGAATTAAATCTCTTACTTCCCTTATTCCTGCCTTATCGTTTTTATTCATTTCGGTACTTTCTCTAACTTGTCCACCTTTGCTACCAATATTGTTACTTTATCAGTTAGTCCTTTTATTACTAAATCAGTTTTTATTAAATCATCTTTTAATACCATCAAATCACTATCAACAGCAGAATCTACTTTTATAAGTTCTTCAACACTATCAATCATTTTTTTTATCCTGGTATTACTATACATTTTAAATACTTCTTGTTCTCTCTAATTGGTTTAATTTTCGAGCTATTTCTTTGATATCTAATTCTTTCCTTAAATCTATTTCTTTACACCAAATTTTAACTTCTGTATTTAGCAAAAATTTCAGCAATTTTTCCCTTAACCATTCTTTGAATCTAAACATCTTATCTCCCTTTTATTAAAATCATACATTAACATCACTTCCAAAATAACCCGTCTGTATTGCATTAGCTGATATTATTTTAGGATTATCCTGGTAAGGCATTGCATAAGATAATTGTTTGGCACGCTTTGCCTCAAGGTCTGCAAGACTGTAGGCTTTATTTGCAAGTTCCAAATCTACATCAGTTGGGTCAAGTAAGTTCTTTGTTATCTTTTTAATCCTTACATCAACATTAATATCAAGTTCACTATCATAAATTCTTGCAGTATCACCTAAGTTTACGGTCTCATCTTCCCATGTATCAACCATTACTTTTGATAGGTCTGCCATTTTAACTTTATATTTCAATTTAGATTCTTCGTGGTCAGTTAAGTATGCCATTGCTGCGGCTTCAATAACTGGTGATGGGTCAGTAAGTAGTGTATAAATTATTTTGCAATAAGGTTTTATATTAGAACTTTCCCTTGAATCCATTCTCGTAAGTTTGTTTGCACTTGCATCCATTTTTAATATTAATCCATAATTATTTGAACCGCTAAACCATGACTGAACAGTTGTTAAAATAGAACCTTCCATAATCCCTAAGGCTGTCCCTGCTAAAGTTATTATAGAATCTCCAGAGACTGCCGGCTGATTATTCCATGTTAAGGTGTATTCATTCCAATCAGCAGCGGACAAATAAACACTTATGTTTGCTCCACCATTTTTTAGACTATTGACATTAAATCCTAAAGTTGCAGATATGATAGTTGCACCAATAGGAATTTGCTCAAGTGAATATTTTACAAATGTTTGATAGCTGTAATTGGGCCAGTTTCTGATATACAAATTCCCTTCAGTACCATAGTTTCCATTAGGACTTCCACCATATAACTGGACAGTATAAGTGTCCATAGTCGGATTAAGTATTTTTTCAAACTGTATTTTTTCTGGTTTGGCTGAATGATTATATACATATTCTTTATTGACTTTATATTTATCTATATTTGGACTATCAATATAAATATCTCCATTAAAAGCCCTTATTGAATCAAATATAGCTGATATAGCTCCATTGGTTAGGTTTTTAAAACCGATGTACCTAATTGCGTTCTTGCTTGCAGCTGGAACTCCTGATATATCCTTTGTTATTTCATGCCAACAACCCGCAGTTAATGCCCCAGTATTTACTGTTATTTCAGTATATGCACCCTCGCCTATTCCAAAAGTAAATCCTAATGCATTATCAAGTTCGGAATAAATCCAGAATTTAAGTAAATCATGCCCTGATAAATCCTTGACATTGCCAGCTCCCAAATCCCTTATAAAAGTTTCATTTAAAGCTGCTGCATTTATTTTTATAGCTTTCGAGCCACGTTGTTTTAAATCTGAAGCCTCAACAGAGCCTGCTCCTGACGGAATATATAAAGTTTCATTTTCACAGTCATCAATTATTGTGGTATTGATTGTAAAGTTATCAGGCCCATAAGGATAAATTCTTGTAATAAGGTCTGTACTGTCCTCTTCTTTTTCTATGTAGTCGCAGTTCTTATCATACCTTAGCTGTAGTTTTGTATCTGAACCAATCTGTCGCTTTAAATCAACTATCCTGTCCTTAGAATGAAAATATAGTTCCCCACCGCATCGTTCAGCAAGTAAATTTAATGCTTCCAGTATTGTCGTTCTTCTATCGGTAATAAGTGATATAATTTCATCAATATCACACTCCCCCGCTGTCCAGATAGTATCAGTAAGGATATAATCCAGTAAATAATTAACTGATTTTAAAAGGCTAAATCTATCTATGGAATCTGCTGTAAGTTCTTCAATGCTATTATGATATAACATTACATCATAATAAAACTGCCCGCCTGATTTTATTTTCTTTAAGTTTTTTACAACATACTGCTCATCATCTATATCTACATAATTTTCAGTTCCGATATAATCATCAGGGAGTATTTGCATGTTAGCTGTCCATGCACCATTAATTTCTTTGGTAGTTTTAAGGCTTATTGGTTTTGCAATTGATTTTACTATCCCCGATGGTTCTGGAGGTTCTTCTCCTTCGGCATAAACATAAAAAATAAAATCATCATAGGTATAAAAATCCCAATTCCCATTATAATAATCTGCTGCATTCCCCGAATGTGTTGGAGAGGAATCATCAACCCCAACCTCTAAACAATTTTTATTATCTCCTACTCCAGAAAATTCTATTACCAAACAATAATAAGTCCCCTCAACTAATAAATACTGCTCTGCACCCGTAAAATTAAAAGTTATAAGCTCAAAAGTTGTTGATAAGGTTTCAATATCAATAACGTCTGATGTAGCCAATAAAGCATTTGGAATACTGCTTACTCCATAAGTCCCAGAATGTGTATATAGTTTAGCAACAATATCACCTGTAGGATTGCCTCTTTTTCTTAAATACCATTTACAGACGGCAAGGTTTCCCGCTTTACCAGTAAAAGATTGAGAACCTTTATCGCTGTCTATATCATCATACCAGAAATAACCACTCCTATTACTCTCACTATAACTATCTACTAAAAATATACTCACGTTTTGCTCCTTATTAGTACAATTTCAGGTCTAACATGCCTTGCTGATATCTGATTAATTCGTGTGTCAATCAAGTCAGCGTCATCGGTATATACTAACTGTTCAAGTGTTAAAGTTCCTTCACCTGCCGTACCTGTAATCTGGTCAGTATAGTAAATACCACCTCGTTTAATTCCTGTAATTTGTTCTATTTCTACTGCCATTAATAACTAAATCCTTCTTTTGGTAATATTAATTTTGGTGTCCATAACTTATTGTGTTTTCTCCATGCCTCACTGAAAAACCAATTTAAAATTCCACCACCTATGGGATATATTCCTTCAAACATTTCTACTTCAGCAAAGCCAGTATAAGCAGAAGTCTGTGATTCAGTAATATTTATCATTATATATCTATACTTAACTTGATTAATAAAGTCATAAGTTCTTTCCAGCCCTGTTGTCCATGCGGCTTCATTGGTTTGTGTATCAAGAGTTACCCATGTACTGTCGTTATTAGAACCCTGTATTGTTCTTGTCTTTGGTGCATAAGGATATTGAGCAGCAGAAGCCTTAATTTTAACCCTTGATATAGCCCATGATACTCCTGCACCAAAGTCGTATTTAAGCCATTGAGGCATAGCTACACCATTTTGGGAGAGCCAGTCTGTTCCAGCATTATTATCAAAAGCATATGCTGCCACATAAGAAGCTGAAAATATCGTAGAAGCAGAAGCAGTTCCACCAGTACATCTATCAGTTGTTCCATAAGTTGGCATTTATACCTCCTGCCCCGCCCATACAATCGAATATTTTCCTACAGGCAACCAAATAAATAATAATTGTATACGTTTGGAAGCTATCGTGGTGCTCGGAAGTGCCACTCCCGAATATGCGACATAATTATTACCATAAGTTAAAGCTCTTGGAGTAGCGTCAGGTGTTATATTAATTAATATGCAATCCCCTGCGTTTGGTGTTGAGGTTGAATGGTTTGCAATATTTAAAGCTTCTGCCTGTGCTGTTAAAGAAAACATATCATAAGTAGCAATTTCAGGAGTTAAGGTTGCGAGTGATGTGGTTGTATATGCTCTTTTAGTATTGCGTTTATTGGTTAAAGTCTGTGTAGTGGTTTTACCCACAATTCCAGAAGTATCTAAATTATCTTTAAGCAAAATTCCATCAACTGTTACTCCCGTTGCTGGTGTTTTTTCAGCGATAATGTCAACTTTGGGAGTAGCCAAATCAACAGCAGCGGGTAGTGATGTTATCCCCTCACCTTTAACTAAACTATCTAAATCTACTTCCTGCTCACTATCTTTAAACCACCATTTATTAGCAATAACTTTTATCCAATTAGACATAATAACTCCTTAGTAGAAATAAACTTTATTCCATGTTAAGTTAATTGTAATATCTATCGTTGCGTCAGCAGTTCCAACAGAAATGGCATTATCCCCTTTTGCCAGCATTACCCACTCAGCAAGTCCCTGTCCGCCGTCACCTAAACCTTGCGGGGCATAATTTCCATTTAGTTTTATAGTTCCATTTTTGCAGTCAACTTCAAGCTCGTCACCTATTTCAAAAGCTTTTGATATATCAAACCTATTGCCATCTATATTATTATTCTGGACATATATATGAGTTTGGTCGGCATTAAATGTAATAGTTACAACAGGGTAAGCATAGTAATGACCGCCATTTGCGACTATGAAAGTAGTATCATTTATGATTATGGGATTAACAGGTGGTGAGCCGTCGGGTTCGCTGTCTGGTGTAGTGTCATAAGCGAATGGATCATTACAGGTAAATTCAAGATTGATTAAAGAATAATTATCCCTTTGCTCAACTATATCATAGTTAAGATACTGGACATTCCAATAGCGGTCAGTTTGTTTTGATGAGATAAGTTCCTTATCGGTATCAGAATATAAGAAAGCTGATAAATCCTGTAGCTTTTCTGTAAGGTCATCATAATCGATACATTCTATAAATCCATATAGAATAAGAGTATTTGTAGTAAATTTTTTAGTCGCCTGTATAAGCCCATATCTTTTAGGAATATTAATTGTAGTTTGATATTGTTGCGGCATTAAGGGCTTTTTTATATCATAACAATAAAACAGCTTATCGGATAAGTCTGTGCCACCAAAACTTGCGTCAAATAATGTTCCGAATATATCTATATAACTCATCTAAACCCCATTCCCCTTTTTGTAGTTTCCTGTAAATCGTAAAGTTGTTTTGAGATTCTATATATATCAGCTTCTTCTCTTACTACAAGTTCATCTATATAAAAATTATTTTCTATCGAACCACCCGAAACTTTACCAGTTGCAGCTCCCCAAATAAGATTAGCAAGATTATTTTGCTGTGATGTATTTAAAATTACTTCTCCTTCGTGAGCAAGTATCGGAATTGCTCTGCCTGTCTGGGGAATATTAAGTCCACTTGCAGCGGTCATTATAGGTTGATATGCTCCATCGTTTCCTACTACTCCACCACCTGCCATTGCTTTTACTATGCCACCAGAAGAAAATAGACCCATTCGTCTATCAAGAGCATTTAATCTATTTATTGCAACTGATAGAGAAGTGTCAAAAGACGATGTATCAAGCTTGATTTTAGGAGTTGCCACTGTTTTACCAACAATATCAAGTTTTTCCTTTACGGTATCTAAAGCAGGATTAATTTCAGTATTAGTACTTTTACTGAATTGTGCAGCCATTGATTTAAAAGCTTCTTCTCCCCATTGCCCAGAAGTAACCAATTGCTGACCATATTCTAAAGCTTTCTTACGTGCTTCTTCCTGTTCTTCTTTTGTAGTATAAGTAGATGTATAAACCCCATAAAGGGATTCGATAACAGATTGATTTGCACTGTCAAGTTCATTTATTGCCTGTTCATATTCCTGTGTACCCTCTTTACCTTCTTTGATTAATTTATTAACTGCTTCCTGTGCTGCTACTTGCGCCCATTCCGCTTCCTGTAAAGTATTGGTAGCATTAATGCCATCAAATAAAGTACCAATTAATTGATTATAACTGGCTCTTAGTTCATCAATTGTTTTAATCTGTTCTTCTTGTGTGCCAGTATTTTCTTCAGTGGCATCAGCAGAATCTCTTTGAGCCTTAGCGTGCATTGCCATTTTTATATTGGTAAGTTCAGTTGTATCGTAAAGTTCTTTTAAACCTTCTACTTCTTCTTCAGTCATTCCGGTAGATTCTTCTGTAGCTTCAATGGCTCTTCTAATAGCATAAATAGTAGGGCCAAAAACTGGAATTAAATTAAAAAGTGCTTCTCCCCAACCCTGTGTACCTTCTTTTGCTTTTTTAATTGCGTCTGTATATGTATAGGCTTGTATACCTAATTGTGTTGCAGCAGCACCAATGGCAGCAAAACTGGCTACCAATGGAGTCATTGAGGCTTGAAGAAGTATTACAGCAGCCCTTACTTTTCCTATTGTTCCGGCCAGTAGTAATAATCCTCCGATAGAACCAATCACTGCTAACCCAAGATTTATAATTGTAACAGTTGCATCTTCGTGTTCTGATATAAATTCAGAAAGGTTTTTAGTAACAGCTGTAAGTTTGGGAATATATTGAGTTCCTAATGTAATTGCAATTGCTGATGCGTTGTTTTTTAAGATTTGAAGTTGGAAATTTAATGCCTTTGACTGTTCGGCAAGTGCTATATTTGTTGCTCCTGTAGTATCTCCGAAGTCCTTCATAAATCCAGTAAGTTCTTCAATACCACTACCGGTCAATGATGCCACAGCTTTAAATGCTCTCAGGTCCCCAGATATAGCTTTTATTGCTGCCACGTCCCCAGCGGCTGCTTTTTCAATTAATTCCATTACTCCGACAAGTCCAATTTGTTCTAGCGCTAGCTGCCCTGATTCATAACCTGCATTTTTAAGAACAGCAGCCATTTCTTCGGTAGGAGTAATTATTGCAAGCATCATTCTATTTAGAGATGTGGTTGCTTCAGCTGCATTAATTCCCTTAGTAGTCATATAAGCAATCATGCCGGAGAGTTCATTAAAACCAATACCTGCAATGTTTGCAGTTCCGACAACCTCGCCAATTTGACCTGATAATTCCTCAAAAGTAATAACGCCTTTATCAACTGTACGAAACATAGTATCTGATACAGCAGCAGCTTCTTCTGCTTCAAGTCCATAAGCATTTAAAACTGCAGTTATACCTTTAGCTGATACTGCGGTTGTAGTCATACCAGCACTTGCAGCTTTAGCAGAAGCTTCAAGTACTTTAAGACCGGCTGCTCCCTGAAAACCAGATGAGGCAATATCATACAGGCCATCAGCGAGTTCCTTTGCGGTCTGTGGAAACTTCTTTGACATATCAATGACTGATTGGCCTAAGGCTTTGAATTGGCTCTCTGATAGTTTACTAATACTATTAACGTTTCTCATGCTTGTCTCAAATTGAGCAGCCATTTTCACGGCAGCAATACCCACTCCAGCTACTGCTCCAACCATAAGGCCACCAGCTATCATCATTTTTGTAGAAGAGGCAGTAAGTTTTTGACCGAAGCCTGAAATGGTCTTATCGGCTGTTGCAAGTTTTAAGTTTGCCTGCATTAAGCCTGCATCAAGTTTTCTAATATCTACGCCAATTTCACTCCAAATCGTCCCAAGACTACCAAATGCCATAATCTTCTCCCAAATAAAAAAGCCCCTAAAAATTAGAGGCTAAATTTATTAAATTGTTAATATAAGTTATATCATTTTATTGCTTTTCATAATATTATCTATTCCCCATAATGGTTGCAAATTTTTCAAAGCCCAACATCTTTTAAAATCTTCATCTTCAAAAGAGGAATAATTAAAACTTGAAATAGGAATAATATGGTCTATATGCCAACCAAATAAGCTATGATTTTCCCAATTCATATCATTTTTAAATTGTGATTCTAAATGTTTTTTTAAATCTTCGGCATTATACCCAACTAAATCTTGCCATCTATGACCACCCTTTTTAGCTTTCAAGCCTTCCCAAATCCTATGAGACATTAAATGACTAATTTTTTCCTTAATATCAGTTCGATATTTTTTAATTTCATATTTTCTATCTTTTGCCCTTATTTTTTCTTTATGGGTAAGCCTATATTTTTTCTCATAAAGTCTACCAATTTCACGTCTATTCTTTTGATATAAACTAATTTTCTCAGCATTTTTTAATTGGTATTCTCTAGCTTTATTTTTGTTATTTAAGTAATGATTCTTTTTACTTTCTTTCCTACACTCTTTACAATGTGAGCGCAATCCATTTTTGCCCAATTTTTCTTTATAGAAATATTCCAAAGTAGCAGGAAATTCTCTTTTACATTTATTGCAAATTTTTAGTGGCATTTTACCTCCTCTAATAAGGTGGGGGCTGATTAGAGCAACCCCCAATTACTACATATATTATACCATTTTTTAGTTATTTATGCTTCTTTTTAGTAGAACATTTGCTCATCAGGGTATCCAAATCATCTTGGTTTTTTGCATTTTTATTCCACTGAAAATAAACATATTGAGTTGTTTCATCCAAGCAAAACGAGATATATTTATCCTTTACCCCTAGTATTTCGCTTACTGACTTTCCCGTCCTTTTTGATAATACCACTATCCTTAAGAAGCTCTTTGATTTCACGAAAGGGTATCAATGCACGCACTCCCGCTTGTGCATAGTTATAGATACTGATTAATTGCCTGCTATTTAGATAGTCTTTTACAGTCTCATATTCTGGCTCAATCATTACAGCTTTAGCGACTGCAATCATCACTTCACTATATTGTTTTATCTTGCCGGACTGCATATCCTTACCTTCGTAAATGTCCTGCGCTTCACTTAAAAGTTCATTAGGTATTACTCCGGTTGCACATAGTGTAAGAAGTGAGGGACTGGCAAGTCTTGCCACCAGTGGCTTCCCATTAGAGAAGGGAGGCAGTTCTACTACCTCCCCATTGGTTATATCTTCTATTTTTGTTACTTCAAGTTTTTTAGGTTCTTTATTTTCCATGTGCCACCTATGTTAAAACTATGCCATCAACTTCATCATGTGTCCAAGCGCCTTCAGTGGGTGAGCTAGAATCATTTCTTCTTGCCTCTAATGTGTACTGTTCGTTTGAAAATGCCTGTTGTGCTGCTGAACGTGAACCAAGTCTACCTCGTTTACAATATGCAAATTCATGCTTCATAAATCCATCCTGTGTTGATTCACTATCAGATTCGGTAAGAACTATTTGCCATACTTCCAGCCTAAATGGGGAAGGCATTTCATCGTCATTTATTGGAGCTATCCATTTAGTACCATCTATAGTTCCACCAGCAATCAGGACTTTAATTGCATTTTCTACAGCAGCAAGATTTAAAGTAATATTTACACCCAGGAATGTATCACTTTCTTTAAATACTGCCTTAATTACATCTCCACCTCTCTGTATAATCTCTGCCCCGTCAATGTAGGCTGGTGCAATATCCATCGACTGTATCATATCGGAAGGTACTCCAGTTGCAGCTGGGGTTCCAATTACTGCACCTTCATCAGTTTCTTTTGTTACGCGAATTTTACGAATTCCTTCAATTAATGCCATTGTTTTCTCCTTTTCCAATTAAAAAAGCACCCTAACGGATGCTCATATTTGATATTAAATTTTATATATATATTAAGCTCGACTGAGCGGAATTGTAAAATATAAAGTTTTCATAAATAAATTAGCTTCGGAATCAAACCAATCTGCCAATGTTCTATCATAGTATATTGTAAAATGCCGTGCCGGACTTTCATCAGTTGAAAGCATTACATTGTGCAACTGTTTTCTTACTTGCATTTCAAGGTCATCTAAACTGATAAAACTACCCGGAGTATTATAAATATAAACTTGTAATTCAAGCATAGAACCTTTTTTGTTGCCTATAGTTGGATTTTCGCCAGTAAGTTTAGCAACACAATAAGGTTTTATAACTGGAGTAGGAGCAGCAAAAGCCTGGTAAACACGGTTATTAAAATCAGTTATTTTTTTAAGTTCAACTATAATTGCTTTCCTCATTTAAGCTCCCATAATCTTTTTGACACCATTATAAAAACTATCTTTAAATTTATCTCTTGCTTCTTCTAAAATTGCATACTTTCTATCTTTTATAAATTCAAGAGGTATACCATAACTCATTGAGTGGGCTATAAAAATCATAAGTATAAATGGGTTTTGCCAGAATGAACCGCCATTAAGTCCTGCCTTTGCATTGCCAGTTCTATCCTGCCAGCGTCTATTAGTACGAGCATAATTCTGCATATTTGCGCCAGTTACACGTCCAACGCCTTCCACGCCTGCCTTCTTCTCAACTGCCCATTTTCCTAAATTGCCGAGTACAATTCCAAGTCCACTCATGATATCTCCTCTAATTGACACTCTTTAAATATAATCTGTCCTTGTGTATAAATATCTTTCACATCAGTAATTTTATAATCTTTGTCTCCATAACTGAAAGTATCTAAAAAAGTTTCATTTTCGGCTTCTATATCAGCGTCATATTTGGCTATAAGTTGGGTAACTCTTTGACTATGCCAGCCGCCTTCGCTAATATTTAATACCCTTGTACGCTTATTATAAATTCTAAAATCTTGTGGAGACAAAGGTTTTGTTTCTTCTTGCCACCCCCCTACTCCATCATCGCTACGAGTTGTGCGACTTATAATTATTTGTGCTTTATTCTGATTTATAATATTTTCTTGTCGAAGTCGTATGCTTTCGTATAATTCCATTACCTCTCCATCTGGATATTTTTTGACTGGCGATAATCCCAGTATTTACGGATACAGTAACTTCTGCTGCCCTTGTCTTCTGGAATACCCTCATCACCTAATTTAGCAGTTCCATCGAATCTACTTTTAGCAGCCATATAAAGCCAGCACTGTGCAACCGCCTCAAAGAAATCATGATAATTAAAAGTAGCAAAAACTGCATCGGGTACTACTACTGGTGGTGAAACATCAAAATTCACTATCCCATTAAATACATCAATAGTGTAATCTTCTTCTGAAATTACATTACCATCACCGTCTTTTAAGACAACGCCAGTTAAATATTTATAGTCTATGTGATAGATAAGACTTTCATTATCATAATTATAATCTTCAGAATATATCTGCATATTATTTACATAATGTCTGTCTTCATTTAACCATCTCTCGATTATGCTATCATTAACAGAATAAGGTATGGTTTCATCTTCTATGTAAGTTCTAACTATTTCAATTAAAGGTTCTGTCATCTTTCAAACCCCGCTTCTAATTTAACTAATTTTTTATAATAAATACTCTTGTTGTGTTTGCGTAAACTATCTCTCAAGTGCCAGTTGTGTAAAATATAAAAATCCTCTATTAATTCACTGGTAAAATCCTTGTTTATAACTTCATGTAATTTATTGACTATCTGTCCATTATAATACAAAGTATAGTGGCAGTGTAAATATCTTAGCCCTGTACGGTATCGGAATAACTTTGTAACTCGTCTTTGAACGTGCTTACTGTGCCCATCCTGCCAATCCACTTTGCCAATATCTGTTTTAAGTGCCGGTATTTCACCTATTAAGACTTCATCAGCGTCAATATTTAAGACGGTATTACCATCGGCCAATGGTTCAAGATATTTATTTCTTTTAGCAACTTCAGCAAGTCCAGGAGCGATTATAAGTTCAATCTTATCAAGACTATCAAGATACTCCAGCGTGCCGTCTGTCGAATAATTTATATCACATGGAAAATCATCATAAGCACCGTCAACTGCAATAATTTTATCCACTTTGTCAATTATGCTTTCAACACAATCCTTTATAAGTGGCCAATCGTTATAAGTTATAATTGTTGCTACTAACATATTTTAATATTCTTTATCTTTTTTAGAACTAAATCGATATTGCAATTAACTCGATTTGTAGTTAAAATCTTTTCCCCTTCTTCCTCTGTAATACCCTCCCAAAGATTATTTATGCAAGCCTTAATTTGTTGTTTAAATATATACAAACCATCAACATTGCTTAATTGTCTAATCAAATCTCGGTTATAAAACTTAATCCATTTTAATAATCCACTTTCACAATATCCAAAAGGTAGGGTAAGAATTATAATGCCGTCATCTTTGATTACTCTTGCCATTTCTTTCATCGCTGTAAATGGAGCTTCCGGATCATAAACAGTATCGCTATGATAGGGGGTCTCTACCAATCCATAATGCTCTAAAGAACTGATACAGGTAACTACGTCAAAGGACTTATCCTCAAATGGAATTTTCCTGGCATCTGCTTTTATAAATTTGCTATATGGGACAATGTAATCATTAATATCTATACCATAAGCATCAAATCCCAGTTTGTCCATCTCTAACAAAAATGAACTATCACTGCAACCTACATCTAATAATTTAGCTGGAGGAGACGGCAGATTATCAAGCACAAACGGTATTTCAACATCTCTTTCGCTGACTTCCCAACCTTCAGTCATTCTATTTTTTATCTCTTGTTTTTTTTCCTCTTGGATAGAGTTCAATTTACCAACCCTCTAAATGTTCTTTTATTACTCCTTCGGGTAGTTCGTTTCCCACATTCCATGAATCTGGTAATTTCGTTAGTGCCACAAAGTAATAATGTTTTTTTGCCTCGTTTAGCTCTCTATTGCCCTTAAAAGCATGGTGATGTATTGCTATATTGTCATCAATTATTACTTTAAGTCCGCTATTCTGAATTGAAAAATCAAAGCCTTCATGTACCCTCCCACTACAACATAATCCTTCTATATTTCTAAATGCTTGCAAATGATAATCAGGATACCATTGTTTTTCATAATTTTCTTCATCCTCTGACCAGTCCGGGTAGTGATGTTTTCGTGGTAACTTTATTGCACCAACATCATCTGGCATTGCCTTAATTTCTGCTATCAAATTAGGACATTGTATCTTTGATATCTTTTCGTCATCGTCCAACCAGATGATCCAATCCCCCGTGGCTCGTTTTACGCTTTCAGTTTTAGCCCAACCAAAATTATGACGCCATTTTAAATATTCCCATCTTACCCCTAAAGCGTCCAAAAGCTGTACAGTATTGTCAGTTGTCCTGTCGTCTACCAAAACGCATATCTCATCTACATAAGGTTTTAAATTTCCCAATGTCTGTGAAATATAATTTTGTGAATTGTAAGCCAGCGAGCATAATGATATTTTATTTTCTTTCATCTCAATTCTGCTCCTTATTTTCTATATAATTTTTCTCTCATTGAATTTAATTCAGATACATCATATTTTGTTTCCAGTAGGGCAGAAAAATATATTTCCCTACTTACCTTATCAATATTTGCATCATCATGATGCCTCGTAACTTCTATATAACCAATTCTTGTATCTGCTTTTAAGGATGCCTCAATTGTTTCATGGACTGGACTTGAATAATAAATGTGAGGATAATTTTTATATAAAACTATTTGTCCTATCCCTGTCTCTGCTGCCCCATGAATTGTTGTATTTTCAAAATCAAACCAATCGTTATGATGATACATAAGTTTTGTTCTATAAACATCAAAATCATCTGTTTCAATGGCTTCCCTAATTGTTCTCATATCTGGATTGCTAACCCAAAAATCAGGACTCATAAAAAGTATCCAATCTGGATGACATTCAGTATCACAAATCTTTAAAGCAAAGTTTTTAGCTTTTGAAAAATCATGTTCCCACTTGTAATTAAATACTTTAACACCATTTTCTTTTGCTATTTCTACTGTCTTGTCTGTGCTGCCAGTATCAATAAGTATTATTTCATCAACAAAATCCTTGTGATTATCTATCCAAAACTTAATATGCTCATCCTCATTATAGCTCATAGCCAAAAGGCATAATTCCTTCATTTTATTTCAATTTCATTTCGGTTAATTTTTATTGAATATTTTGATTTTCTATCATAATGCCCGATTGCCAATGCTCCACAGAAAAGTTTATTCCCAAATCTTTCTTCAAATATTTTTTTATTTTCATCCCTAATATTAGGATTAATAAAGCAGCAGCCAATTCTTAAAGATTCGCAGGCCAGATATAAATTAAATATTAGCACCCCGCTATCCAGATATGGCATATAATCTAATTTTTCTTTGTAGGCTTCGGTATTAGCAAATAATAAAATAATCTTATTGGCTCTATGACACCAACCCACTCCCCCAACAAGCAATCCGTTCAATAGTTCTTTTGAGTTTCTGTCTTCAATTATCTTTATGCTGATTGCCTGTCTATTACATGAACTTGGAGACTCTATTAGGCAATCAAGGATAAAATTTAGTTCTTCTTCGGTGATATCCTCTGTGTTAAAAATTCTTTGGCTTCGCCTGCCTCTAATCAGTTCAAGATATGCATTTTTTATATCCTTAATATGCCCTATAGGTTTTTTCTCATAACTATTAATTAACTGTTCTCTTTTATGTTTTTGATGTTTTAAATATCTTTGTTGGAATTGATCTATTTCTTCCATTAAAGATTAGCCTCCAAATCTTTCAGTCGCTTAAACCATTTTTCGGCTGCAAATTTCCACTGCCACTTTTTAATCATGTCTTTTCTTGCCTGCTTACCTTTCTTATCAGCTAATTCTTTATCACTATAAACTTGTCTCATTAGTTGTTGTAGATGATTCATAGAAGGAATAGCAAATTTTTGACCTCTATATTGAGGGCAGATCCAGTCGCACTTAGGTTCGGTTCTGTAACTCTCAACATCGATTAAATAACTATTTTCATCAGTCATAAAATCTACCTGGCTGGTAGCTCTTGTACCAATGGTCGGAAGTCCCATAGACATAGCTTCTGTATAATTTAATCCCCAACCTTCACCAAGACTTGCAAGGACAAATGAGTTAGCGCTTTTATATAATCCTGGCAGCAAGGCATCGGGGTAAAGATTAAAATCAATTTTGATTTCAGGACTATCTTCTCTGCCAACTTTAGAAACTATCTGTGCAATATCTTTCCTGGCATTATCGCTGTTATACCAGGCACCTTTTAAATACAGGACAGTATTATCATTGCTACTAAATTCTCTCAAATAAGCCTCTGCCAAAATGGATACTCCCTTTCTTTCGCTCCAACCCATAATAGACAAGAAAACAAATTTACCGATTGTTCCAATATCCAAAGGATTAACCTTATCTGAATTAAACCTATCGGTATCAACCCCTAAAGGCATGACAAATATGGGGTGGGCATATCCTCCTTCGGTAAAATTCTTAAGGTTAAAAGTTGAGGGTACCCATAATTCATCTGTGTTTACATTTAGAGAATTAATAAAAACTTTTGATATCTCCTGGGTCTCAAACATAACATAACCTATCCGGTAAGCACTGCCATAGATACCCCTATATACAACCCCAAGCGGAGATGTCATTATAATGGTTACGGTTTTATAATTATTATTATAGACAACGCCTTGCAAAGAATTTATAACTTGACCCTTTTCAGTATTCATGATATCTGGACTGACTCTATCATGGGGCGTTGCTATAACATTACAATCATTACAATACAGGGAATAAACTATATTGCGCATTGCTTCGGCAAAACCGGAATAACCAAACATTAACCCTCCGCAAATCACATTCAACTTTAGTGGTTCTCCCCGCTGTTTTTTAGAAGCAAACTTAAATTTATTAGATTTCTGTATTTCCCATATTCCTGGCCAATGTGCAATTCCTGCATTAATCCAACGTAAGGCAAGATTATCTGCTAAGTCAATAATATCACCGGCTTTTTTTCTGTCAGGAAAAATATTTCTATCTACATTAAGAATTATCTTCATCTGTTATTTTTCTCTTACTTCTTTTTCTTTTTGGTTTACTGACTTTAGGTTCATCTTCAAAACTTACAAACCGTTCCGGGATAGGCTGTATCAAATCAATCTCTACAACTTTCGGTAATTCTTTAATTACTTCTACCACTGGTTTTTCTACTGGCTTTACTTTTATCACTACCGGCTTTACTTCCTCTTTTACAGCATGTGCAATACCCTTGTTAATCCACCTTTGAGCAATATTTAAGGGTATATCGATTATGTCTCCTAATTTTAAAGATTGTCCTCCATAACTTGTCTTAGTATTTAATTTTACTTTCATATAACCTCCTTAATTTAGGTGCGGAATTTCACCGCACCGATTTATGAAATGGATTTTAGAGTCCAGTTACTTTTGCTATTGCATTTACATCTCTTATAGCAAATCCACGTCTTATCTTAGCCCTGATTGCTATCTTATCTTCAGTAATCAGGTTATCATCTCCAACTACTCCAGAATCAAACATTTTCAGGTTCATTGCATTTCTAACACCTTCAAATAGATAACTCCAATCAGCTACGATTAATTCGTAACCTGCTGGTGAACCTACTTGTTGGAAGTTTCTTGAAAATCTAATCGGATAGCCGAAAAGTGTAGCCGGTTCTTTACCTACAGAATCTGAAGGTTGAAACAATGGATGGCCATCAAGGTCTCGCAAATCCCTAAATATAGCTTTTACCGTAGGATGTGTTGCAAAACTAATATTATCTGTAAATCCATTGGCTTCAAGCCTATTTAGTATCTGTGAGCAATCAGCAACTACATCAGCATAAGTACCCGAAGCTACTGTATTTGCAACAGGACAGCTTCCACTAATTGTTTGTGCAAATGGAGTTCCTGCAAAATAACCTAAATAAGACTGTTCAAGTGCTGCTAGTAATTGCGTTTCGATTTCTTTTCTTATCAAAGCATCGAATGCAATATTAGCATCTTCAAGCAGTATATCGGTTATCTTTACTATGATTGCAATTTCATAAGCAGTTAAAGTTATCTGCCTATGTGATTCATTGCTGGTTGTCTTTGATCCACCTTCACCATCTACCCATGTCCATACAACATCATCATCTAAAGCGTTCATTCTTAATGTTGCACTTGTCATGGGCAATTTGGTTAGGAATGGAATTATAGCCGATGCATTGGCTATATTTTCAAACATACTGGTTGCTAGTGGTTCTGGTACTGTATATCCACCAGCAGAATCGGTTAAACTACTTTTTATATCTGGTCTACTCATTTTATTTTCCTCTCTTTATTTCTTGTGTAAAAAATCCCCAAACATTTCGTCTGTGGTTTTAGCAAGCTCTCCTTCTTTCTTAGGAAAATTACCATCGCCAGGACTTTTACCGGGTTCACCAATAAGAAAAGGTTTTGCTTTAATTACAGCCTCAATAACTTTATCCACTACCTTGCTATCAGGATCAACCTCGCTAGCAAGTTCTTTTTTGATAAGTAACATCGCAGTTTCAATATCAACAATATTCTTGCCACTTATTGCCTGTAAAATTAAGTTATTGATTTCCTTTTCTTTAATCTGGTCTTTTAAACTTAAAAGTTCGCCTTCAAGTTCCTTAACCTTTTTGTCCTTCTTTTCACTATCAGTCAGTTTTTCACTTTCAAGTGCTGATAGTTTTGCAACGGTATCTTCATATTCTTTTTTCAGAGTTGCCTTTTCCTGTCTATGTTTTTTGGATTCTTCTCTAAGTTCCTTCACATATTCAGGACTAAATGTCTTTGGTTCATCATCAACCTTTACGTCTGTTACCACATCGGTAGTAACTATTTTCTCAACCATTTTATTACTCCTTGTTTCTGCAATAAAAAAGAGCCTCAAACTTGAAGCTCTCAATATTGCTTTATTAAATTTTATAAACTTATTTAATTATTTTTGTTTTACCCACCTTAATAGACTAATAGGATTAACTCCCCATTTACCATCAGGACTTGGAGTACGTAATGCTTTTTCACAAATTGTATTAGCTTTGCCATACATACTCATTTTTTTATTTTGAAAAACTACATCGGCTCTAAAATCTATCTCATGCCTACAATCTGTTATAACTTCCTTATCATAAATATAGAAGTCCACTAAGTCAAACATGCCAAACATTCTTTTAAATTCTTCTTTATCACCATTAAGTAACCATGTTTTTTGGACATATTTATTTAACTTTTTGAAGTCTTTACTTTTCCAGTTTTCAAATAACTGTGATAATGCAAATTCTGCTGTTTTTTTATTTTGTAAATCTAATTCCATAGTTTTATTATATCAAATTATCTTTTCTTTTTCTTCCTTACTTTTTTAGGCAAAGATTTAATATTTTTAGTATGCTTAGCCCAACGTTTAGCTATCTTTGGCATTCTTGCAAACATAAATTTTTGTTGTGCTTTACTTTTAAAAGGCATAATATTACCTACTTGATAAATAAAATTTTCCCATTTTTGTTAAACTCATACTTAATATAAAATTATTAAAAAACTTCTTAGCTTTAGTTGCGTTCTTAAATTTCTTAAGTAATTTATAAAACTTGTCTTCAACTTTCTTGGAGTAAACCTTATTGCCGATCCTCATAAAAACTTTTTTTGTATATTCACTATTAGGTATAAAATCATCTATTAGTTTCATTTATTCCTTTAACCAGTTTTTAGTTTCGTGGTATCCACAATTCTCACATAAAATGGAAACTTTACCTTCAGCTTGTTCCTTATCAATGCGTCCACGATTTTTACATTTAGGACACTGAAACCAATAAAAATTATCATTTAATTTTCCTTTTATCATTAATCCTTTACAAATTTACACATTTTATCCCAAAATTTTCTTACCCAGTAATTCTGATAATAGGCGATTATTTCGTGGTTATCCTCATTAAAAGGTATCTGCATTGCCTCAAATATTCTTTTAACGAGATGTACTGTTTCATGCACCATTCCATAATAATCATCTTTTTCTTTTAACCATACAAGAAATCCTTTGGTAATAGATTTGTCATCATAAAGTACATGAGTTTCTGCATTATAATGATTTTCTTCCCAATTTTCGGTTATAGATTTCAACTGTTTTTTATCTCCCAAAATTAAATAAACTTTTATTCTAAATAGAGGACATATAAATTTATATTTAGTCTTTACTTTCTTAAGTAGTTTCATTATGCTGCCTTATAAACATTAATTAACCAATCTTGATACTGTGGATATTTGTCGGGATTATCCATAAAGTCTATCCAACTATTTGTAAAATTATCTACACTCATTACCATATTTATAGTAGTACACATACAATTTGGATGTGCTGGGGGATAACCAACATCTTCAACATATTCCCCATTATTTCCGCTACATATATCACAACAACCAGGATTAGCTAACCATACTTGACCAGTAATACCAGGATTTGCAATGCTTGACAGTCTATCACCCTCATTAAAAGCCTCTGACATAGATGTTCTTAATAATCTTGATGATTCATATCCGACACGTCTACCATGAAGTGCTGTTAATTTAGCTTTTTTTAATCCAGGATTAAGCAAATTATCAAGGGCAGAAATAGTTACCTTATCCGAAGCTGCCCCTCCCGATATAATATTTTGTAAAATTATTCGTTCAATTTCCTGCTTTGTGCGCCTATCAAGTAACCAGATTCTATCGGATAATTTTAAGCCGTCAGTCCATATCCGGTTATAAACTGCCTTGATTGCATTGTTTGAAACCTTGCTTAAAATTTTGGTCAGGTTAAGTTTGATTCCTTCATTGGCAAGACTTTCCTGGTAAGACTTCATAATTAGAGCATTTACTTCCTTGCCTAAATTTGCGGAGTCAATCAAGCTCTTATCAAGTATGCCCTTAAAGCCATCGGAGAGCCGGCTTGCTTCAATCAACAGGGATTTTATTCTTATCTTAGCAGCTGCGTAAGTTAATCCATCTTTTTTAATTATAAGCTCTGCACGCTCTTTAATTTCTGCTGCTGCCTGAATATAAAGTTTTGCAAGTTCCCTATTTTGCTTATCAGTTAGCTTAATAAAATCTACTCTATGTTTTGCCAGATACTTTGCATATTCATTACTCATTCTTCTTCAGGCTCTTTTTTAAGTGGTTCTAAATTCAAAGTCTTATCAAACTGCAATTTCTCTGCTAAGATTTTAGCAATTTCAACTTCAGGGTCTTCAATTCCTATTTCATTCATTGCTGTTGTTATACTAATTAGTCCATCTGCAATCTTCTGTGTTATAACTTGTATCTCTTCCAGCTCGTTTGCCGGCATTGGAATATGTGTTATTATCTCAATGTTTAAATCTTCCGGTATATCATAACCTTCATAAATCTGTTTAATCTTTAAAGTTCCCATATATATTTCAGCAAGCTTTGTCTTCCACACTGTATTTTTACGATTAGTCTTTGATATGATTGCAGTAAATAAAAGCTTTAAGGCAATACCTGACAATGCAGGAAGGCTTTCAATTGTTTGTGGTGATATATCAATACATTCTGAAAACTTAAATATTGCCGATACTAAACTTTCTATGTGATACTTCAAGGGTTCAATATAGGCAAAAGTAGTGGCAAGTTTAAAGACTTCAGGTCGCACATTATCGGTTAAGGATATTCCTGTAATGTCCCACGCTGCGCCTGCCTTACCCTTAAGTTTTGGTTTGCCATCTGCACCTTTAGGAATTTTAGCATTAATAAAAACTGTAATTGCAAACATATCGAATTTAAGTGAATCCGATAGGTCAGAATACTTTTTGTTTATCTCATCAATAATAGGAATTAAATCCCTTAATTCAGAAGGCCCCCATATCTCACCTAACTGCGCTAAGTTAGATATAATGTAAACTGGCAGGAAGTTAAGCCACTTACCGTTTATGCCTAAAGGCTGATATTCAATAATAATTTCTTTAGGTGTCTTAATATCTTTAACGTCAAATAACATTTCAGATATATAACAAACTGGTGGCAATTTAATTACTTTACCCTTTGCGGTTACTTGCTCTAATTGAACCAAATCATAAGTTTGCTTCCAGATTGTCTTATCATCTTGAAATGCTATAAAGTGAACTCTTATTACATTTTCATAGTCATCAAATTCAGTAATGACAAAAGTTTCAATTCTGTTGCGGATAAGTATTCGTGGATACTTTCCGGTCTCATCATACTTTAACTTAAATGCAATTCCACCCGATATATTTGATTCTACCGCTGATTGCAAGAGCTTAATATCCATTTTGTTTTGTTTGTGGATTTCGTACAGGTCGACTTCAATTTCAGCAGACCTATTGGGTTTAACTTTTGTAATCTCAGGGTCTTTGGAATCAGTTGAAACAGATGTACAATTAAAATCAATACTTTCTTCAAACTGCCAAGCTGCAAGTTTATCTACTACAAATTTAGCGTAATTAAATGGCACTTGCGCAGGTCTATAGTCTTTACCGGAACCACCTTGTTTATATTCAGGATAGATTTCCGCTATGTATTGAAAACTTTTGTTATCGTAGTAATCTTGATATTTAATTAAATCCCTGATAACCGCTAACTGCTCATCACTAAAAATAGTGGGTTCGGTTAGTTTTGCAATGTCAACTACGTTCTTAAGGTCTCTCATAAATTATCCTTTATTAAAATTTCTTTTCCTATTCCATGTCCACAGCAAGCACTTATTGCATCTGGTATATAACCCAAACAGGCATCATATCCTTCTTTGGTTGGCATTTTTCCACATCTTATACAGGGTCTTTCAATATTAATAAGTTGGTAAGTATCTGCATAAATCCAATTACCATTGTAAATAATTTTATGCCCTCTTTGATGTGAATATACTGACATTTATTTCTCCTTATCTAAAATCTTAATTGCTTTTTCAAATTCTTTAATTCTTCTTTTTGCTTCACTTTTAGATATATCTACTATAATTGGAACTCTTGTAAAACCCTGTTTAAGATAATTAATTTCATAAAGCAAATATTTTATAGTTATATCAAATTTCATAATTTTCCTTATTTTTATCTTAAAGCAAAGTCTAAAGTCTCGGACTCACCCGTAGCACCAAATCTTGAATAAGCACCATATCTAAAACTATCACAAAAATCATTATTAAATGGAGCTGGTTCTTCCATTACATTACCATCTTTGTCTTCCCGTCTTTTATAAGATTGCAATTCTTTAATCCCGTTTATGCTATCTTCCGTAACCCCTAAAAGATGTGTTTTGCAATAATCTATTCCAGTAAGTACATCTTTTTTAGCTCTATGGATATTAAAATCAGCCTGATAAAATTCATTTATTCTTGCTGGCTCTGAATGATCTGCATAAATTTCTCTGTATCTATCTTCTTCTGGAATTAACTTTTTTACCCTCTCTATAAGCTCCGTATTGGTTAGCTTGCTCTGATACAGGAGTTCTCTTACTATAAAGTCATTTTCAACCCAGTTAATCTCAGTTAATACAGAAGGGTGTTCAAAACCAAAATCAAGCCCGTAGGTTATATCATCTACTTTCTTATCCTCTATTGTTTTAACTTTAGTTTTTTCGTCAATTTCAGCTTCCTTAAATGTCTTCCAATTACCATAGATAATATTTTCCAGTACGCCCCACTGGCTTAATCTGAATATTTTATACAGGTTTAAGTCTATATCTTTTAGCCTATCAAGACGTTTTCTATCTGTATGGGAGGCAAAAGGATTATCATCTATTGTTGAAATATGAACCGCTGTATCATCATCGGGTTTATCTACAATTTCAGTTTTAATCCAGGATAATGCCGATATGGGATTGCAAGATAAATACATCTGATTAATCCCATCAGTTTCACGTCTCATTAGAATATCAAGATTTAGAAATTCCCTAAAGAGAATATCAATTGCTTCTTCTACCCAGATATAATTACCTTGTTCTATAGACTTTAATTTATCTACATCATCAAGTCCTGTAAAAAGTATTGAATTAGATGAACCGTCTTTCCGTGTTATTTCAAGTTCAGTGTTATTTATATTTACATATTTATAGCAATCATATTTCTTTAGAAAATCTACAATCAATTGAAAACAACTTTTCTTAACTGCTACTCTGGTTTTACGGATTATAAGTATTCGCTTATTTTCTTCACCAAAAAATTTATTGACAAGTAGGTGTAAAGCCACACTCCAGGATTTTGTACTATCTCGACCACCTATTAGAAAATTTATTCTCTTATCAGTTTTTGCAAGCCAATCAAATATATTACTCGCCTTCGGTTTTCTTATTTCTTCCATTTAATATCTCTATTTCCCATTTAAAAGGTTCAAGCCCGATTACTTCTGTATGTTGCTTATCCGGTACAAACTTCTTCATAATTGCTATCATCACGTTGGGATTCATATAGGCCATTCTAACAAACTGCCTAAAAACACTTACCCCGCCTTCTTTTTCAGCCTCTACTTCTTCAGCTTCAATAGCTTCAATTAATTTTGTTATGGTATATTTGTTTGTTGAACCCTCTGGCCTGCCATTTGGGTTTGCATTATTATTCTTAACAAATTGTCCCTTTTTATTTCTAACCGGTTGTTCACCGTTATTTAATCGGTCATCATCCACTTTGTATCACCGCTTTTAATGCTCTGTTTGTTTCCACAATAGTATTTTTATAATTCTTTAATTGTTCTACTTTAATCCGTCCTTCTCCTAAGTTTCTTGTAGCATCAAAGAGTTCCTTTTCTAAATCTATTAATAAATTGATATTTTCTAACATCATTCTTTGTGCTGCATGAACATTGAGTTCTTGTATTTCTTGAGCTGTTAATTTTTGAATTTCCATTGCATAAAAAAAACTCCAATTTCTTGAAGTCTTATTAATTAAATTTTGTTATTTCCTGACTGCTGTCGCCAATTATAATTTAAAATAGCATATTTAACGTTAAAAAGCAAGTTTTTTCTAATTCTGTCAAGAGGCATTTTTTCGCTATTTTAAGCCACTGGGGAGCTCCCAGCCAAGTTTTTTTTCTATTTTCCTTGATATTCTCCTTATTTCAAACTCCATATTAATTTTAAATTTTAGCAGTTCGATACTTGTAGGTGGTTTATCTTTACTTCCTCTAACTTTATAAATCAAAATAAATGAACCAAACTTTATAGGACTTTCAATAAGGTCTTCCAAGATAGTCATATTTTCTGCAAGTCTATAAATAGGTTTTCTACCTCTATACCTTCTCATTATCACCCTTATCAAATCCTGGCTTTCCCCTTATGAGCTTATCCCAGAAGCTAAACTTCTCTTGCTTGCGCAATACTTTAATTCTTTTCTTAACCTGGTCCCGGGTATAGTGTGTGCCAAATCTCCTATTAAGATTATCTATACTGCTATTTGATATTAGCGATATTAAAGTACAACTATCTTTTATTTCAGTATGAGTCTTGAATTTCATTTAATTTTGCCTTTAACTCTTTATAGATTTCCTGATAATCAAGTATCGTGTAATGTGCTATTAGTTCAGATTTGCTTTCAACATATTTCAAATCATCTGGCCTGTGCTCCTGTATCCATCTAAGAAATTTAGCGGGATTGTTTTTAACTGAGTCTTTTGAAAACTCATGGCAATTAACACACAGGCAGCAACCGTTGCGGAAGTCATACCTTAATATCATAATGGATCTTGTTTTGATATGATGACCGTTAAGTTGGATATCTGACCGATGGCATACCTCGCAATATCCAAGGGCCCTGACAATTAAACTGAATAAATCATCACACTTATTGATTAATTTCTGCTTATCTGTTTTTTGAGGTCTTGCCCATGAGTAGCAACATTCTAAACATTTATATCCAGGACGTGCTTTTACAAGTTCAGAATTGCACTTAGGGCATAATTTTATTTTTATAGTTTTTATTATGGGCTTTAGTTTTTTCATAGTTTCACCTCATTGCAATAAAAAAAGGAGTGCTTAGATTTCTCTAAAACACTCCTTCAGTTTTCTGATCAGAGTTAATATTTAATTGTCAAAGTTACTTATTTTTTTATTAATACACCTTCAAGGGTTTCTAATTCCCATGCCAATTTTTCTTCATTCGATATTTCTTTTTTATAACCACATTTGCAAATTAATTCAGGATAACCATGAAAATATATTAAATATATTTCAGTATTCCCACATTTTGGACATCTTATCATTTTTTATCTCCAATAAATTCTTCCAAATCTTTGTTAAATTTTATTAACCATTTTTCTATTCTAGGCATTATAAACATCACAAAAAGTCCACCCTCGATAGCAACAAAAAGATAAGATATTATTAATTGCCATTCTCTTATTTGAATTATTTCGTTCATTCTTTCTTCTCCTTCCTCTTCCCCTTAATTAGTATATCATGCCTAATTCCTTTACCATCTTGAATCTTAAAAGTTAGTGTACTGTAACCACCTCGATTTATTTCATCTTTTATTTCATCGATATAATCCTTCAAATCCTCTACGATGGTCTTATTGATTATAATCCTCGCTAATCTTTAATACAAATTTATTTAATTACCTATTTTTGTTCCTTAAATTCCTGGTCTAAAAAATCTACTCTACAATCATAACAAACTTTTTCCCCTGTCTTTTCCCAAACCTTTACTTCTGTATTTTCTAAACAATATACACAGATACCATATTCCATTATTCCTCCTTCCATATTAATTTGCCTTTTTTGCCTTTTAGAATAATAAGACCTTCACGAATAAATTCATTTTCAAACTCTATTGCAATAGATTTTCTAAAACCTCTAATTAACATTTTATTATCAATAAAATCAACTTCCCCTTCCGCTAATATAATTTCACTCATTATTTATCCTCACTTTCTTTTAATCGTTCTTTAGCAATTCCAATCATTAACTCAGGTGCAGAACCTATTATGCCCTCTTTTCTTAATGTTTCATTACTACAATAAATTGGATTTCCTCTCTTATCTCTTGCATTACATTTCTGTGATGAATAGCAACCAAGTGCATGGCATATTCCATTTATATCAAACTCACATTTTTCAAACATATTTACTCCTTTCTTATATTTTTAATTTTCTTAAATAAACTATTTCACCATTATCTAATTTACCAAGTTTTAATCTTTTTTCTTCGTGGGGGCAAATTTCTTCACTACAGGGATACAATGCTCCCAGAATATCACCACCATCTAAACCTCCAATAAGTATTTGACCACATTCCCCAAAACAGTATTTTTTTACTATTTCTTTCTGGATTGTGCATATTCCAAAAATCATTTTATATTCCTTTCTTTTATTTTCCCCAATTTATCCTCTCACTTTTACAAACCTGACAGATTTTATCATTTGCCTGGTAATTTGAAAAACAGGCCCCGTAATTCATAGACCGGTAGCATTTATAGGCTTTGGATTCTAAACTAATAGTGCCGGTAGTTTGATTTTTATTCATCTTCATATAAAGCTGGTCATACTGCCTTCTAAGTTTGGCGGTGGATAGAATATTATTTTGCCAGAACTCGTCTTGCTGACACCATATAATTATTTTTTCAATTATGGTCGGATCTCTTTTATCTAATCTTATCATTAAATCAATATCGTATGCCCATTTCTGCAGGTCCGGTTCTTTATGTTCTGGATTCCTTTCTTTGATTTTAGTTATTAACAGTTCTGATAGTCGTAACTCGATAGAGTTGACTTTATATTTAGTTATATTAAGTTTAGTTAAGTTAAGTTTAGTAAGGGGGACTAAATCGGATTTAATCGGATTAACTCCAGAGTTGATGATATTTTCCTTATTTGGGACAGGTATTTTAGAAGGCGCTTCTCTATCAAAATGAACCTGATATTCTTTAAATTTGGTGAACTGTAAATACTTATCACCATCTGCCTGATAAAGGATTATTAATTTAACTTGAGCCATTTCTGCTAAACATTTCTCAATTTTTTTAAGAGTAATACTTTTAATACGTGGGAATATTCCTTTAATAATCAATGGTTCAGCGGAAAACCTACCTTCCCGGTCAAGATGTGCCAGTAACCAGGTATATATCAACCTTCCTGTATCATTTGAAAGTAAGGGCAATTTTCGACTATGAGATATTGCTTCTTTATCTAATATCCTTCCACGGGGCATTTAACTTCTCCTAATTGCTATAAATATAATAAAAATTATAAATGCTAATTGTTTAATCATTTAACCACTCCCACAGGCACATCTTCTATCTTTTCAAAAATTGATATTATTGATGTATTCGTAAATGCATTATCCTGCCTAATGTAAAGTTCTTTAAGTTCAGAATATTTGCTTTGTGGTATCCAATAAGCATTATAAATAACTATTCCACCCACCCTACAAACTCTTACACATTCAAAAAATGGTTGCCATCTATCAAAATATCCTATTTTCCAGGGTGGATCCTCTATAACCGTATCAAATGTATTATCTTTAAATGGTAATGCTTTCATATCTCCTTTTATTATTGATAAATCTTTCGGGTCTAAGTCTATTTTTACATCACCAATATTAGACATACCTGCACAAACATTTAATATATATCCATAAGATTTTGTTTTCACAAATTCTAAAATATCTTTATCCCATAACCAACTTTGTTTTATTTTATATTTGGCTTTCATTTAATTAGCTCCCTTAATAATCATCTAATTCTGGGAAGTCCCCAGCATCTTCTATAAATCTCTTTTGACATTCTTTCTTATGACAATAATAATGATGCCCTGAATTTTTATAAATTCCATTCATCTCATCTGGAAAATATTTCCTACCACAAATAAAACACCCACTTTTATAGATTCTATAACCTTGTTTAATTTTATAATCCTTCATTTAATCACCCTCACTTCCAATTCTTTTACTCCAAACCTTAATGCTTCTTCCTTACTATCAAATAAAATATCAATCCTATTACCCTTAATTGCACCACCAACATCTAAACTTATATAGGCGCCCATATCTTTAATTTCAACTATTGAATATAAAGGTATAACTTCTGGGTCGGTAGCAATTATTGGTAATTCCTTAACCCTGGTTAAATCTAAATTAAATGTAGTGGCCACTATATTATTTGTCCCCTGTTCACCATCGTTATCACTATAGCCGGTACAGATAAATTCTTGCCAATCAATATCTGATTGCTCTTTTAACTCCATATTTTCCTGTTTAATTTCCGAATACATCTCTTCTAACTCTGCATAATTCTCTATTGATACCTCTAATTCCTCTTCCAATCTAGTCTCTCTCGCAGCGGTTTCCTTTAGGGTGATTTGTTGAGAGTGCCATATCCTCACCGGTACAGCTAAAACTATTAATCCTAGCACTATGTTTATTATAATTATTAATAAGATATTTTTTTTATTAGGTCTCATTTATCTTCTGGAATTATTATTTTGATTGGAATTATTATATTGTCTTTAGGATATTTTTTTAAACAAGTTAAATCTATGAATTCACCTAATCCTATCTTATTTAACTTATATTTTTTAATAAGTTCTTTGTTTGAATATTTTATTATTTCCATCAGTCCTCCAGTTCCCTTATTTTTTTTTCATAAAGTTTTATAGATTTATTGCATCCTTTAACATTTTCCTTGTGCCTTGAAATCTGATTAAGGCTATAGTTCTTATTAGCTGTAACCGTTGCTATAATTTCTTTATAGATTGAGAGTTTTTTTTCGTTCACTTTGTATCCCTCATTCCCCTTGCTGTTGTACTCTCACTATCATAAAATGCAACCTGGTATCCGCAGCATTGACAAACAAAACCAACAGTTGTTAGGTGTATTTCTCTCCAACAATTAGGACAATAATCCATTATTATTTAAACCTCCTAAAAGTAATTACCATAAATATAATTACTGCTATTAATATTGCTAAAACTATATAAATATTTGATGTCATTTAGTTAACTCTTTTAATAGTCTAATTTTTGCTATTAGGGGATTATAACTATTGGCACTAAACTTTGTTATTATTTCCCTACAGGAATTATCAAAAAAATCAATAACTGTTATCCATTGTTTATATTGTCTATAACATTTATAATTATAATTTTTCTCATCACATATATTTATTATCTCTTCATCTAATTGGTCGCCTGTAGGTAGCCAGGTTAAATCTTTTCTTGCTTTATAATAATCACTGGAATCTGCCGGACTTATTATTTTAATTGAATGGATAAAATAATTACCAACATAAAAATCATAAATATCCAATTTTGGTCTTAACCCCTGTATCTCTTTACCCACTGCTTCCCCCACATATTCTCCCGTAAAATATTTATTCATTTAATCAACTCCAATTGCCTATATGTATTTGCTAATCTTTTAATTGTCATTTCTACATAATCGGGATTTATTTCTATGCCGATGAAATTTCTACCAAGTTTTTTAGCTTTCACTCCAGTTGTCCCACTTCCCATAAATGGGTCAATTATAACTCCATTTTTGGGACAACCTGCTCTTATCATTGGTTCAATTAATTCTTCTGGATATACTGCAAAATGTATTTTTTTGGATGGAGATGATTTGGTTGTTATCTGCCATACGCAACGTTTATTTTTGCCCTTATCTTTAAAATTACAATCCTTTAATCCATAATGTTTAAGTTTGGGGTCCTTCGTGCCATTGCGGAAGTTTATCCGGTCCCTAATTCCCCAATTTTGTGCAAGCTCAAACTGCTGTTCAAACCAATATTTCTTATTCTTCACAAAAAAGAACACATATTCAAAATCTACTGTGAATCTGTCTTTTACACTTGAAGGCATACAATTGGGCTTATACCAAATAATTGTATTACGTAATATCCAACCACGATTAACCATTTCTATTGCAAAGCGAAAGGGTATCATAATAAGGGATTTTGCTGGGATATTTTTGGCATTTACACCTGATTGATTTGGTGCTATTTCTGGTTTACTAATTCCTGATTTACCTCCAGCCCAGCCACCACTTCTACCTGCATTATAGGTATCTCCTATCACCACCCAACAAGTCCCATCTTTTCTTAAAACTCTTTTGACTTCATCAAATATATCGCAGAGTTTATTTATATATTCTTCAAAGGTTGACTCTAATCCTAATTGTTCTTCTATTCCATAATCTCTTAAAGCCCAATATGGTGGTGAGGTAATACAGCAGTTTATAGATTCACTATCTATTTGCTTTAAGATTTCTGAATTATCCCCACAATATATTTTATTTATTTCTAACGTCTATTTGTTTCCTTTCCATCATATTCAAAAAAGAGTCCAACATCTCCTTTTACCAAATGACCATATTTTTGTGCGTGTATAAAAGCAACTGCCTGAGCATTTTTGTAATTTTCAAAAACTTTTCCACAATCATTACATTCAGCGATACAATGAATAACTCCTATTTTCTTTTTAACAATATATTTGCTCATCTTCTATTACCCTACCCCACTTAAAGTAAGTTGTTTATTATCAATCTTATTTTTATAGTTTTTCCAGCCCATTCTTAAAGCCTTATGCCTTTTAGATAGCTTCTTAATCCTGGATAGTAACTCATCACTTGCTATTTTAAATTCACTTTCATTATCTATAAAAAATATTCCACTATGATTTTTAGAACACGAGCCTATCGGTATATTACTATTTACAATTAGGTTCACGATTAACTGCCTCAATGTCCTTTCATCTAAGCTAAATCTATCTGCTAAGCGTTTGTTGGAAATAGCATTACTAATTCCCCTGTGGTAGTCATAGAGATATTCTGCTATTTCCTGTTCTAGTGGGTCAGATATGTTAAATTGGTTATTCATTTTTATCTTTTCCATCAGTTAATTGAAATCTGCTGTCTAGCATATTATCGTAAAGTGTCCTATTGTCTTGCATTATCATATAAGGTAAAAATATCTGTTCAAGACTTACCATTTCCGTTTCAAGTATTGCCATCTGTGCCTTAACCCAATATAAAAGAATTCTCCAAGATACTCGCAATGCTTGGTGTTTATCTACAAATCTTATAGGAATTTTACCTTCCTTATTCTGCTCTTTTAAAATCCTATAGACTGGTTCAGAATTGCAGGGAAGTTTAATCCCTCTTTCACCACTGGGAGTATCTACCTTAAAAGATATTGCTTTAATTTTTCCTTCTTCATCATATTCCATAAGAACCGCTTTTGCTTTATGGTTTGCCAATATTTCATTAATTTCACCTACTGTCTTTTGCGGTTCGATTTTAGTTGTATATGTAAATAATGGTTTTTTACTCATTTATTCCTTTTATAGTCTGGGCAGCACTCGAAAGGAGGTGTCCAAAGAAGTACTGCCCATTGTTTATAATAATCCTTGCTGTTCTGCTTCTTCATATTCTTTATCTACTTGTTCAGCTTCTTTATTTTCTTTTATTTTCTTTTCAAGTGCTTCAAATATTTCATCTATTTGTGCCATAGTCAGTTTGCTTTTATGTTCTATGTTGTATTTTTTCTTTAAGTGTTCATCTGCTTTTTCAATATCAAGGCCTGCTTCTTTTACCATAGCGTAGTATCTTCTAAGTTGTTTTTCGGTTACAAGTCTTTCAGATTTGATATTATCTCCTGTTGGTTTTTTAAATGGTTCTTTTTGCGGTTCGGGTTTTTTATCTTTTCCATTACCCTCATTTTCGGGGTCATCTCCAGAAGGTATTAGGAAGTTTGTATTTAGTACGTATTTTATACCACCGGTAATAGCTTTATAAAGTCCCTTATCTCCGGTATCGCTACCAGTACCAAACCATATACCGTTTACCATTTCAACCGGATTATCAATATCTATAAAATGATAGACACCTTT
>Ga0210003_1000354_pt1 | contig 41111 bp, 38 predicted proteins | sample LantaG_FD_182804 | JGI IMG/M metagenome (GOLD analysis project Ga0210003, IMG submission 182804) | Deep subsurface microbial communities from Baltic Sea to uncover new lineages of life (NeLLi) - Landsort_02402 metaG (SPAdes) (version 2) | ecosystem: Environmental > Aquatic > Marine > Oceanic >...
CGCCGGGCCTGACCACACCGTCACTCACCGCGCCGGGCCTGACCACACCGTCACTCACCGCGCCGGGCCTGACCACACCGGGCCTCACCGCGCCGGGCCTGACCGCACCGGGAACCGCGGCTTTCCCGTCGCTAACCGACCCCGGTTTGACCAGCCCGCAGATCGGGGTTGATCCCCTGCTGACCAGCCCGTCGGCCGGCATCATCGGTTTGCCGACCGAACAGCCGATCAGTGCGCCGCTGGGTCCGCTGGCCGGTACCTACCCGATCCTCGGCGACCCCTCGCTCGGTATGCCGATGGCTCCCGTCGAGACGTCCAGCGGCATCATCGGCGATCTCAGCAGCGCCGCCAACCAACTCGGCGTGGGCCAGGCGATCGACCTCCTCAAGGGCGTCTTGGTCCCGGGCATCACCCAGGCCATGCAGGGCGCGGCTTCCGCCGCGGCGGCAGCGCCGGCAGCGGCCGCACCGGCGGTCGAGGCCGCGGGCGTGGCAACCATCGGCTAGCTGCCCCAGACCTGCACGAAACGGCACCGCAGGGTGGGTCCGGCCGGTTGGCCGAGATACCGGAAGACCCCTGCGGTGTCGTTGCAGGAACCCAATAGTCACATTGCTCCCAATAGTCCGTGTCGCAACGCTGGCATCAGCCGTCGCATACGTAACATCGCGGTGTGCCGTCCCGTCGACCAGTACCGACGATTCTCTTCACCGCCATCGCGGCGACCACGATGCTGGTGCCGCTGGCTGTCAACGGCAGTACCGAGCAACACCAGGCGCCCACCGCCGACGACACCATCCTGGTTCAGCAACCGCTGGCCGGAGTGGGTGGCGGGGAAACCATTCGTGAAATCAGTCAGGCGACCCCATTCTCGATGGTCGCGTTAACCGGCAACGATCTCTCCGGCACCGCGGCACGGGTGCGGGCCAAGCGCCCCGATGGATCGTGGGGGGCCTGGTACCACGCACACAACATGCACCCGAACACCAACGGCACCACCGCCACCGGGCCGCACGGCACGGATCCCGTGTTCGTCGGCAGCACCACCTCCGTTCAGATCGCGGTGATTAGACCCAGTGATGCCCCGGTGACGGTGGCCCCGACGGAGACCGGCCTCGACGCGGGCCGGGAACTCGGCTACGTACCGGCGAACACCGAGTGGTCGATCGCGCAGAATCTGTCCGCCGTGCTGATTACGCCCCCGCAGTCTCCGGTCGACACTCAGTGGACACCCCCTACTGCGACCCTCGGCCCAGGGCAACCGCCCAACATCATCAGCCGCGCCCAATGGGGTGCGGGTACCAGCATGCGGTGCGGTGGACCCTCGTACGGCGACGGTATCCGCGCGGCGGTCGTGCACCACACCGCGACCGGAAACGACTACGCGCCTCAGGACTCGGCGGCGATCATCAGGTCGATCTACGCCTATCACACCATGACGTTGGGATGGTGCGACATCGCCTACAACGCCCTGGTGGACAAATACGGTCAAGTTTTCGAGGGCAGAGCCGGCGGGATCACCAAAGATGTGCTGGGCTCCCACACGGGCGGTTTCAATCGCGACGTGTGGGGGGTGTCTCTGATTGGTGACTTCGAAGAAGATCCTCCGACTGACATTATGGTCAAAACGGCTGGCCGTTTACTCGGCTGGCGGATGAGCCTTGACCGCGTGAATCCCCTGAGCACCGTTCAACTGAAGTCCGCCGGCGGACAGCACACCGTGGTTCCCGGCGGCAACTCAGTGACCCTGCCCGAGATCTTCGCTCACCGTGATGTTGGAAACACCGAGTGCCCGGGTAGAGCCGCCTATGCCGCACTCGATGAAATCCGCCTGCTGGCCGCCGGATTCGACCGCCCGCCCGACGTCATGGAAGCCCTCCGGGGCGGCGCCATCCTGGATCGCTGGGAAGCCGACGGCGGCCCCGTCAGCCCTCTGGGCCTGCCCACCTCGCCGGAGGCCTTCGGTCAGGGCGGTACGCGGTATGCGACCTTCGAACGCGGCGCCGTGTACTGGTCACCGCCGACCGGCGCCCAACCGCTTACCGGCGCCATTTACGAGGCGTGGGCTTCGCTGGGGTATGAGCTCGGCGTCCTCGGTCTGCCGACCAGTGGCGAGATCGCCGAGCCCGAATGGATCGTGCAGAACTTCCAGCACGGCACCCTGAACTTCGATCGGCACACCCGCAACGTCGTTCGGGTCATCGACGGCGTCACCCTGCTGATGCCACCCACACCTCTCGAAGGACCGCCGACGCAGTTAGAGCGTTTCAGCCCCGTCCGGCCCATCAGCTGACAGTCCCGTGACGCCCATCGACCCGCTACCGGGGGTCACAGCGAGCGGCGCGCCAACGAGGACCCCTTCCATTGCACCATTATTGGCGACCAGAAGCCCACGTCCGGGCGGCAATTGGGCAGCGCTGGTCCTTCCGAATACCTTGACCGCCTGCGGATCGTTGTCCATGAAGAGCGTCGGCGCGCGGGAACCGGTGAGCTTTTGAATAAAGGGATTCATCGCCGCGACGCCTGCCCAGTTGCCCGGGAGTCGGGTGGCGAAGATATGCAGGCCCGTCTCGCGCCCCCGTTCGATCAGGTCCCACAGCACAGCGGTGGCAGCCGGGCGTCCCAGTACTCCGTTGGCCCGCAGTTCGTGCTCGTCGTCGATGAGAACGAAATGATGCGGACCGGTCCATGCCGGCCGGATCAGCAACTCGTCCTGCGTCAGGCCCGACGGCGGCAGCCGGTCGCGGACGATCTCTGCCACCTCTGCCAACGTCTCATCGATGCCGTCCGGCGTGTAGGCGTAAGCACGCACACTGGGACCCGTGATCCTGCCGATCAGAGTGGTCTTCGGATCGATGATCGTGATCTGGGCCTGTTCAGGGGCTAACCGCGCCGCAATCGCCTGACCCAGAGCGGCCAGCGCGGTGGTCTTGCCACAGCCCTGCCGCCCGACAACCAGCAGATTCGGTACCCGGCCGGTCTCCAGCACCACAGGTTGTAAGGCATTCTCCCCGATCGCGAACGGAATGTTGAGCGCCTCGGCCTCCCCATCGGTGGTGGAGTGACTGCGAAGAATGTCAGCTAGTTCCATGCGCTCCGGCAGCCTCGCCAGCTTCTCAACCTTGCCGGCTCCGGTCTGATCGCCGATCACCGCACCGATCCCGCGGGTGCCGATCCGCTCCCCGTCCAGACCGTGGATCTCAGGCAACCCGATCAGCAACTCGTGTCCCGCTCGCGTGATGCCGAACCCCGGCCGGTCGAGGGTCTGTCGAGCCGCCCGCCGATGCTCGGAACCCGTGCCCATCTGCGTCTCGTCGGGATTGCTGAGCCGCAATTGAACGCGAGCATTCGCGACGTTGAGCAGCGCTTGCTTCTGCCCAACCAGCCAACCACTGGCACTGGTCATCACGTGTACCCCGTAGGAAAGACCCTGGCGCGCGATGGCAATAGCGCGATCACCGAGCGCATTGTCCTTGTCGTATAGGTCCCCGAAGTTGTCGATGACCAGGAACACGTCACCGAACTTGTCCCGCGGGTCGGTCGCACCTCCCAATGCGCCGAATCTGCGCTCGCGGAATTCGGCGATGTCCATCCGGTAGCGCTTGAACGATGTCTCCCGAGCGCGCACCAGACCCTCGATCGTGGCGACGGTGCGAGAAACCCCCTCGCCATCGGCGAGGCTCACAACTGCACCAACGTGCGGAAAATCGGCCACCGGGTACAGCGCGGCGCCAACGCAGAAGAACGTCACCCTTTCGGGTCGATACATCAACGCCGCGGCGGTGATCAGCGTCATCAGCGTGGTCGACTTGCCCCGCTGGGCGGTGGCCACCACCATGACGTTGTCCATCTCTGCGTCGATCATGTGCACCCGTTGGGCGTGTTCTTCGGGGCGGTCCTCGATACCGACCGGGAAGAAGAGTCCAGGATTGCACCCATAGTCAGACCACCACGGCTTACCGCGCCACAGTTCGACCAATCTGTCAGCCGTCTCGCTCACTTCGAGGGGTGGCAGCCAGATCCGGTGCGGAGGACGAGCAGGATGTGAGGCCAGCGACTCACGGATGACGTCAAGCAATTTCTTCTTCTTGAATCCGTCTGAGTGATAAAGGAATTCGTCAGGTTCCCGGGGTTCCTCGATCGCCGCAAGTGCGGCGCCCTCTTCATGGCCGAGCGCCTGGTACTCCCAGGTCAGGGATCGCGGTGCGGTGAAACTGACGGCGACGGCAGCGGCGTCGCCAGACGCCTTCCTCGGAACGACGAAGGGCGCGGATACGTAGAAGCACCGGAAGGACTCCAGTTCGCGTGGGCCGACTTTGAGCAACGCATAACCGTTCTCTCCCGATGGCAGGTGCAGTGCGGCGTCACTGCCGATGACGTCGCGAGAATCCTCAGCGGTCTCGGCTCGAAGCGCGACCCGGAAGGCGATATTGCTCTTGGCCTTGCTCAATGAAGACAGGTCCAACCGTTGTCCGCCGAGCGTGAAGAAGACATTGCAGCCGCGGCCTTCCTGTCCGATATGAATCACCAGTTCGATCCATTCAGGGTGGTGGTGAAACAACTCGAGATACTCGTCGATGATGACAAGGAGGATGGGGACGGGCTCCAGATCTCGCCCGGCGAGACGCATTTCCTCGTACTCGTTCGCGTCACGTGCCCCGGCATCCTTAAAAAGCCGATATCGGCGGGCAATTTCACCGTCGATCGCCTTTCTCATCCGTTCCGCGAGATGCCGGTCATCTTTACCCAGATTCGACAACGAACCCGCGACATGTGGCAGTCCGTCGAGATCCTGAGCGGCTGACTCAAACTTCATATCGACGAAGATGACGATAAAAGCCTCGGGTGAGTGGGTGAGGGCGATCCCATTGCACAGCGCGAGGAAGTACTCCGATTTTCCGGCGCCCGAGGTTCCGATCACCACGGAGTGAAACCCGTACCCGGCGAAATCCTTGGCTCGCAGGATCACATGCTGTAGGTCACCACCGGGTTTGACACCGACCGGAACCATCGCCCAGCGCGGATCCCCCCGGCCTCTGCTTTGGGCCCATAACCGTTCGAGATCAAGATGGCGGGCGTCGGTGATTCCCAGCGCCCGAAGCATTTCCGCACCCTGACTTTCCCCACCGGTGCGTTCCGCGGCAGCAGCCGGCGACCACCGGGCCAGTGCCCGGGCGTAGCGATCGACCGTGCTCGAGGCGAGCATGTCGGCGACAGCGTAAAAAGCGCCCCGGTGACGAAGTCGGCCCTCGCACACTTCGAAGCGCTGCTCATCGGCTGCGAAGCCGACGCCGGTACCGGCCCGGTTCGCCAGACGCAGCACGGTAATCCCGGCCATGCCCTTCCGACCGGTCACCGACTCCCAAAGTTCCGGTGTCCCGGTGTTGTCGTCGACGATGATCCAGTGTGGCCCGAGAACCGGTCCCGCCGCCGACGGCGATCCCGGCGTCATGATCCCGGCAGCAGTGCTGGACGGACTCGCACCGGTCGGCGCCGTCCACGTACCGCGGTCTTTGTGGTGCAACTCTGCATCCAGGGCGTCCTCCAGGTCAGCCGGCGAGGTGAATACCAGTCGTCGCATTCCGCAGGCGTCGAACATCTCATCGTGATGGTTGTGCGGCAACCAGACCAGCCACGACCATTGATCGGGATGGCGGGTGACCACCATGAGCTTGAGATCGGCCGGACTGTGATACACCGCCAGTGCGCACAGAACCGACCTCATCACCGCGCGCAATTCCTCAAGGTCCTCGCCCAGGAAGCTGAAGCCCGGTTGCGAGCGCAGGCTCACGACTTTTCCGATATCGCGGATCCTGCTCTGTTCCACAATGAAATCCCGAAGCGCGCGGCCGGTGACCGGTTCGAGTTCCTCCCCGACCGGGACGTCGGGCCATTGCAGGGAGACGGCGGAGTCCTCGGCCGACTGAAAACCGATACCTAATCGAACGTCCAGAAAATCAGCGTCGGTTCGACGGCGCTCCCACATCCGCGGACCACCGATGACCGTGTCGTGCTTCTGCGGGTCACCGTGAACGAACAATTGGCTGTCCCGTTGGTTCTGAGCGGTGCGCTGAATCTCGTCGCGGTCCTCGTCGAGTTGCCGCAGATAGATTCGACGCTGCTTCTCCTGCTCCCCCCAACTGACCCGGCGGCTGCGTCCGAATCGGCCACTGAACATCAACGCGCCAAAGCCCACCAGGCCGATCAACGGGAACAGACCGGACTGCAGCGACCGGACTCCCGAGGTATACATCACCACCAGTGTTCCGAGGATGCCGACCAGCAATGCGGGAGCGGCGATCATCAGCAGAATGTTGCGCGGTTCCCGTTCCGGTAGGTCCAGTGGCGGGGCGATGATCACCCGGACCGGCGGTACCGCGGGTATCGACTCACGGGCCAACCGGACAAAACCTCTCTTCGACACGGCCGTCTCCTTACGGGTCAACCGGACGGTGCCGGGTTTTGGCCAGAGGGTGTCAAGACCGCGCTCGTGCCATTCGTAGCGATGGCGTCGCGCTCCAACAATGCGTTCGGCCGACTGATCGGCGGACCGGACGCAAAGGTACGCAAGATCGGCCAGGGTGCCTGAACGGCACGGCCCGGATCCATGCCCAGGGCACCCACGGTGTCCTGCTCCCACTCCAGTCCGTAGCGGACACCCTGCGGTGAGACCCAGAACAAGCTCTCCCGAGTATCGGCGGTAACGAGGCCGCTGGTGGACGCCACGAAATTCGCCGCACCCGGAAGTATCAATGTCTGGTGGGCCTCAACCGACGCCGGCCCGCGTCCCTGGCGCACCAACTCAACGATGTGAGTGTCGAAGCCCTGCGGCGTCGGCAGTCCCCTGCCGTTGAACACCGTGATGATGGCTTGTCTGTCGGTAGACAGTTTCTTCCAGCTCACGCAGGTCACCGGGTGGGCGTCGGTATCGATGAATTCCAGCCTGGAGGTCGGATAGAAGTTCACGCGCAGCACTTCCACTTCCGGAATGGCCACCAATTTATCCGGGCCGACCAGTTGGGGTTCAGCCATTCCCTGACTGTTTGCGGTCCGCAGTAGGTCCGCGACGAATGCGGTGATCTTCTGTATCCCATCGGGCAGCAGCACGTAAAGGCCGCTGACCGATCCGTCGGCATCCCTGGCCACGAGCACCCTCCCAACGACCGAACCCGGCAGCCAGCGCGAAGGGGTACCGGACCCGGGAATCAACGGCGCAACCAGGGGTTCCGTCGCAGGAATGGCATCGAAGAGTGCATCTGAAATTTCCACCGGGCGGGTCCGTCCGGGATCAAGCCCGAGATTGAACGTGACTGCACGATCGGCCGGATCGATCCGGCTCCGCTGGCCGTTCCAGATCAGGTAGGTGGACCGGTTGTGCGAGGCAAGAATCGCTGCGGTCGCACTCATCGGTGCGCCACGACCTCCGCCGCTCAACTCCCCGGCGATCGCGGTCACCGTCGGCGGCCTTGAGTTGCCGTGCGCGGACGCGGTGTCGCAGACCGCCCAGGCCGACAGAGGATTGGCCGGAATCGGGAGTTCGTCGGGTATCCCTGGGATACCGATCATCGGGCCGGTCGGATGCTTCTCGATTTCGGTGGACTTCACCCACGTCGGCGACGCCGGGCTACCGATCGCCAATCGCGCCGAGGTCAGGTTCAACGCCGGATGCAACCGGCCGTCGATCCTCGCGTAGAGGGCGCCGGTCTCGCGATTTCCGACGATCGCGGACTGCCCAACGAGACCCGCGGGCTTCATGAAATGCAGAAGGGCCATCCATCCACATCCGAGCAACACGAAAACCACGGACAGTGCCAGCGCCGCATGCTGCTTTCGATCGTCATGTCTCATGCGCACCGAGAATCGGGTAATCGCGGCACGCAGCCGCCTGTTGTAGAACAGATGACCGGAGTTCTGGTCCCGGTTGGACAGGTTGAGCGGCACCGGTCAGATTCCGCCCTCACGGCCCGTCACCGCAGCCGGCCCGTCACCGCAGCCCTCCGCCATAGCGAAGCCGGTAGTCATCCTGCACCTCGTCGCGAAGGGCGGCGAAGGCGACGTTGATCCGGTCGGCGAGTTCGCCGTGGCTGTAGTCCGTCATGACATTGGGCTGCAACGTCAGTTCGATGAGTTTGCCATCCGAGTTGGCAAGCGCATGAATATCCCCCATATCGACGGCGTAGGTGGTCGACTCAGCCTCCACAATGAGGGCTTCCCAGAGCTCCTCAACCTCATTCATGTCCCGCAACAGAGTCTCGACAAGCACCTTGTCGCTAACCCATTTCCCCTCCGGAGAGCCCTCCATCGACCAAGTATGGGAGGCAGTCCTAGCTGCGTCAATTCACATTTTCGCGGTCCATCCGGACTTTGTTTACATCCTCATCAGCAACCCCGCTTGCACCATCCGCCTCACCCTGGCTCCGCACTGCGGCCTGCCCGGTGTCGGTCAACCGGTTCGGCACCCGCCGCCGGTGATGAGACCACCAGCGGACAGCGTCGGTGGCGTTTGCCCTACCGAGGTGACGGTGTGCGCGTTAGCCCATCGGCTTGTTGGGCCGAACGCCCCGATAGATGCCGCGGCGCACGATCCAGGGCATCAGCACACGATGCACCGACCACGCCGGGACGCGGAAGGGCCGACCGTTGGGGGCGAACACCTCCACTCCGTCGGACTGGATCCCGATCACCGAACCCCAGCGCCGACGGGGTGCCTTGTAGGAACGCAACGGCCGACCGGCGGGTTCGGCGCGAATGTTGTGCGCCAGCACAGAGTCGGCGCGGTTGCGGGCCGAGGAGCGCAGCGGGTCCGTGGCGGCCACGTCGCCGATGGCGAACACTCCGCGATAGCCGGGCACCCGCAACTCCGGAGTGACCGTGACAAAGCCCTGTTCGTCGAGGAGGTCGGGCGGCAACCATTCCGTATTCGGCTTCACCCTCCCGATGGCCCACAGCACCGCATCAGCCTGCGCGGGCGGCTGCCCAGTGCTCCATCGCACCGGGTCCCCGGTGATGGCGTCGCAAGCGAAGCCCTCCGGCACCTCGGCTCGATGGCCGGGATGCAGGCCTACTCCCAGGCGAATCAGCCTGCGCCGCAGATGTTCCCATGTCTTCGGGTGATGCTCGACCAAGGGCCGCTCATGCGGAAAGTAAAGATCGACCCGCTTGGAGTTCCACCGGGCGGCGATGTTGGCGGCCGCACCGACCGCAGCCGCGCCACCGCCCACCACGACCACCGACCCAGCCGAGGCCAACCGATCGTGGTCGGCCGTGATCTCCGCACGGATCTCAGCGGGCGACTGCATCCCGGCTCGACGCCAGAAGCCGTTGCGCACCCCGGTCGAGATAACCAGAGCGTCATAGGGTTCGGCTACTTCGGATCCATCGGGGCGCAGCGCGTACACCACCCGGGCCGCAAGGTCGACCCGGGTTAACTCGGCCTGCACGCGGCGCACCCGGTCCATTGCCCGGTAGCGGTCGAACGGCACCAGGTAGTCGCGGGCCCAATCCGCCGGCCGGGTCAGGCGCACGCCCAATTCCTGGCCGCTGACCAGAGATGGCTTAGCCGAGATGCCGACGACATCGGCGAAACGCGCCAACCGGATCGCGGTCAGTAACCCGCTGTCACCGAGACCGGCGATCACCACCCTCGGGCGGTTCACCCGGGGCCATTACGGTCCGGGCCGATGCGGTCCGGGCCACCGACTTGGGAGGCCCGTCGGGGTGGACGAGGGATCAGTCTCGATACCCGATCGATGACGTCCTGGTACTGCGGGCGGCGCTCAAGACTGCGCTTCTCCATCAGCGGGATGCTGGCACCCAGGAACATCGCGATCATGAGTGCGACTCCGGCGACCAGCCACCAGGCGTCAGACGGCGCGACGGCGACCCCGAACAATGCCATGGACAACCAGAAGCCGATTTCACCGACGTAGTTGGGATGACGTGACCACGCCCACAGCCCGCGGTCCATTACCGCACCGGGAGCCGCTGTAGCGACGAAACGGCGCATCTGCACGTCGGCGACCAACTCCATGGTGACGCCGGCGATACCCACGGCGAAGGCCACCCAGGTCAGCCAGATCAATCCGTCGCCGGGCCGGGTCAGTGCGACGTACACCGGCAGCATGCCGACGAACACCTGCAGAGTCGGGAAGAGGTGAATCCCGACGAGATCGGCGAGGAATTCGAAACGACCGGCGCCGTCGCGCAGAATCGGATACCGCCAGTCCTCGTGATGAAGGCCCGGAAAATTGATGGCCCAGTTGGCCGTCAGCCGCACCGCCCAGTAGACCATCACGGCGGCGAGTAACCAGAACCGCAGTGGATCGGTGCCCGTCGAATCCGTCGAATTCGGACCCAGTGGGCCCTGTGACCACCAGTACAGCGCCAGCAGTGGCGGAATCACGCTCCAGTAGGCGTCGTAGAAGCTGGAGTTGCGGTAAACACGGCTGAAAACGAACACCACAACAGTGGCAAGGACGTCAGCGATCAGGGTGTCCAACAACAGTAGTCCGGTGCTCGGGCCCCAGAACAACCATCCGAACCCGACCGCGATCGCCACGACGTAGGCCAGTGTGACCAAGGCCAGCGAACGGCCCTTGCTCATCGACAGGCCTCCTCAGTACCGACGGCTCCGGCTACCAGCGAAAGCTGAACCTAACACGGTCTTTCTACGGGCCGGTCCGAAAACCGGTTTGCCCCGTCTTGCCGTCTTCAACCACAAGATCTGCGACGACGCGGGCGCGCGGACCGCAGTCCTGTTCGCCCGCTTCTTTGCCGCGGGCGAGCATTCCGGCTCCGGCGGGCCCCATCGGCAACCCACCTCCCGTGGTCGTCGGACCGCGCCACTCGGCCGCACCGGGCCCGACTCCACCGTGCCCCGTCGGCCTGCCGGCATTCTCCAGTGCGAAACTGCTGGCGGGACGCGAATAACTGGTGATTCCCGAAGACGGCAGACCACCCGCGCCGGTTGGAATTCCGCCTGCGCCTGCGCTGACGCCCATTCCGCCGACACCGGCGCCGACGCCCATTCCGCCGACACCGGCAGGTGCCCCGGCCAGCGCAGGCGGTTCAGCCCCACCCGGGGCCGGCCCAAGCAGACCTGCGGCGGATTGCGGCAGGCCCGCCAATCCCTGCGCCGCCTGCATCGGGATCTGGAACATCCCCATGGCCGGCTGCAGCGCACCCAGCATCGCCTGCACCGGCTGCATCACCGTCTGCGCCGACTGCGCCGCAGCCGTTGGCGCAGCGGCACCGCCGCCACCGGCCGCCCGGGCGGACTCGGTGAGCGCCTCGTCGGCCACGGCCCTACCGGTGGCCTGTGCCACCGCTGCCGCGGCCGTAGCCGGTGCAACGCCGGACGCCCCCGGCGGGGAGAGCGGAACGGGAATTGCCAACGCCGCGGCGAGTGCGGCCAGCGCGGCCCCGTAGGCCACGCCGATGCCGGCGTTGTGCGGCCAGTGTTCGCCGAAATAAGTGGCGTCCAGCGCAACGATCACCGGTGTCAGTGCACCGAACACCGCCGGGTTCATCGCCACGTTGGCCGCTTGTTCGGTCCGGTTGAACAGTGACATCTCGGCCGGGATCATCGCCGATACCGCCGCCTCGTAGGCGGCCACCGCGCTGGCCACCACGGGTGGCTTCTCCTGAGCCCAGGCCGCGAGAAGTTGCAGCGAGGTGTTCAGGCCGGTGACGGACGCAAGCGAACTCGTCCCACCCACACCTTCGAAGCTCGGCGCTGTGGCCGCGGCGTTGAGCATCGACTGGGAGACCGCGGCTTCGTTGGCGACCGCCACCGCTTGCCAGCCGAGGGCATTGGCCATCGTCGTCGCTGTACCGGCCGCGCCGGGCCCGACCAAGCGCAGATAGTTGACCTCGGGAGGAAGGCCGGGCCAGGAGGGATCGGGCATGGCGGCGGTGGACTACTCGCGAACCCAGGGTCTTGCGGTCCGCGCCCCTACAGGGACAGTGCCGTGTTGTTGACGACGTCGGTCGCGACGTAGGTCGCGGCAGCGAGGCTCTGCGCCTCGGCGAAGAGGCCCCGATTCGTCAGGTGCTCGATGGCGATTCCGATGTAGGAGGCACCCACCGCATTGAGAACCGCCGCGAATTGCACTGAATCCAGGTCCGCGCCCATCGGCATGACGCCGATCAACGCTTCCGTCGCCACGGCGGTGATCGCCCCCATTTGCGTACTTATACCGAACTCCGCCGCCGCCGATACGCCTATTGCCGCCGCGCTGACATTGAGAACCATGGATCGCCCCTTCGGTCGGACGCGGGCCTGTGCCGCGGTTTCGACCTCACCGTAGAAGCACCACGGCACCGTGTCAGTTCACCCGCTCAGAGCCACCAGCGTTCCAGGACCCGGGCGAGTCCGTCGTCGTCGTTGGACTCGGTCACTTCGTTCGCGGCCTCCAACGCCTCCGGATGCGCATTGCCCATCGCGACGCCGTGACCGGCCCAGAGCAGCATCGGAACATCGTTGGGCATGTCTCCGAATGCCACCGTGTCCCTCGCGGAGATACCCAACGGCCGGGCTACCTCCTGCACGCCGATCGCCTTGCTGATACCGATCGGGCTGATCTCCACCAGGCCTTGATTGGTCGAATAAGTGATATCGCCGAGTACACCAATGTGTTTGGCCAGCGCAGCAGCCAGCTCCGAGCTCGCCGTCCCTGGTTTACGCACCAGCAGCTTGACTGCTGGTGCGCTGAGCACATCCTCGAACGACACTTCGGTGTTATCTGGGTTGAGCCAGGCATGTTCGTAGCCGGGGGCACTGACAAACTGGGGGGTGGCGGAATCGTGCGCGCTGCGACCCACTCGTTCAGCCGCGAGGCCGGCACCGGGCACCGCACGAGCGGCGATCTCGGCAAGTTCGGCCAACACCTCCACCGACAGCGTCCGGGCTGAGATGACACGATCGGTGGCGGCGTCGTAGATCACCGCGCCGTTGGCGCACACCGCTATCGGCGCGAACCCGAGCTCGTCGACAACCGGTCGGATCCATCGCGGCGGGCGGCCGGTGGCAAGGACAAACTTGGTGCCCGCTGCCATCGCTGCCAGTATCGCCTCGCGAGTCCGCTCAGAGATCCGTTCCGCATCATTGAGCAGGGTGCCGTCGACGTCGGTCGCAATCAGAGCCGGCAGCATCACGGGCGCTGAGCGGCACGACGGGCACGGGCCGCCGACTCGGCCTCATCGAGCGCGACAGCCTCGGCCGGAGTCGGTGCTCCGCCGCCGAGTCGGTGCGGAACCCAATGGGCGCCTGCCGGATGCGGATACTGCTCCTGCACTTCATGCAGCGCGGCGGTCATGGCCTCTCGGAGCACGATGTCCAACTCCGCTGAGGTTCCGGCGGGAGGCACCGGTACACCCACGTGTACGAGGATGGGAATCTTGTTGCGGCCCAAACTTTTTGGGTAATCTTTAGTCCAGATCCGCTGAGATCCCCAGATGACCATCGGAATGATGGGGACCCCCGCCTCCAGTGCCATCCGCGCCGTACCGCTTTTGAACTCCTTAAGCTCGAAACTGCGGCTGATGGTGGCCTCCGGATAGACCCCCACCAGTTCACCAGCCCGCAGAACGCGCACCGCCTCCGCATAGGCGGCCGCGCCGGCCTGGCGGTCCACCGGGATGGCACCGGTGTGTTTGATCACGAAGTTGACGATCCCAACCTTCTGCATTTCAGCTTTGGGCATGAGCCGAATCCAGCGACCCCGTTTGCGGCCGGCCAGCCCCACCGGCAAGAAGTCGACATAGCTGGTGTGATTGGTCGCAATCACGGCGCCGCCACGGGCGGGAATGTCGTCCAGGCCCCGATAGGTGATCGTGGTGCCGATCGCCCGTGCTGCCGTCAGGGCCGCGACCTCCAAGGCCCGATAGACCATTTCCATCGGGTGCTAGTCCGCCTCTCCAATGCTGCGTTGTTGACGACGGGCGGCCTTCTCGGCGATCTCGGCAGCTTCGAGTTCGGCGGCTCGGGCCGGCGTCGGTGCACTGCCGCCGAGTCGATGCGGCACCCAGAATTCGTCGGCCGGGTGCGGGCCGTAGCCGTCCTGTACCTGCTCGAGCAAATGTTGCATTCGCGAGCGCAGCAGGGCTGTCAGCTCCGTGGGTGGCAAGCTGGGCAGAATAGGCTCACCGACGGCGACCGCGATCAGCACTTTTGGCCGCCATAACTTTCGCGGATGATCCTTGGTCCAGATCCGCTGCGCGCCCCAGACGATGTGGGGCAGGATCGGAACGTCGGCGGCAATTGCCATCCGCGCCGCACCCGACTTGAATTCCTTGAGCTCGAAGCTGCGACTGATAGTCGCCTCCGGGTACACCCCGACCAACTCCCCGGCCTTCAGCGCGCGCACCGCGGCGTCGAAGGAACCCGCGCCGCTGGAACGATCCACCGGAATGTGGCGCAGGCTGCGCATGATCGGCCCGGTGATCCGGTGGTCGAATACCTCTTGTTTGGCCATGAAGCGCACCAGCCGGGTCGGGCGCTGCAGGTAGAACGGCAGACCGGCGAAGGTGAAATCCAGGTAGCTGGTGTGGTTGATCGCCACCACGGCGCCGCCGGTCCTCGGCAGGTTCTCGGTTCCGGTAACGGTGAAACGCAGTCCCTGGACCCGTTGCAGCAGGCGCACGGCCGCGATGACAGTCCCGTAAGCCGGTTCCACACCGTCAGCCTAGTGCTGAACCGGCCGCTAAACTCTTGGCGGGTACGTCTACCACGGAAGAGGGAATTCGTGCAGGTCACCAGCACCGGCCATGCCGGCTTTCGAGTCGATACAAGCGCGGGCAGCATTCTGTGCGATCCGTGGCTCCACCCGGCCTATTTCGGTTCGTGGTTCGTGTTCCCCGACAACAGCGGCCTGGACTGGGCCGCCCTCGGGGACTGCGACTACCTCTACATCTCGCATCTGCACAAAGATCACTTCGATCCGGCACTGCTCGCCGAACACGTCAACAAAGACGCCGTGGTGCTGCTGCCCGACTTCCCGGTACCCGACCTCAAACGCGAATTGCAGGCGTTGGGCTTTCATCAGTTCCTCGAAACCGAGGACTCCGTGAAGCACCGAATCAGCGGACCCACCGGCGAACTGGACGTGATGATCATTGCGTTGCGCGCCCCGGCCGACGGACCTATCGGCGATTCCGGAATCGTCATCTCTGATGGCACCACGACGGTGTTCAACATGAATGACTCTCGACCACTGAGCCTGGATGCTCTCTCCGAATTCGGCGGCGCCGACGTGCACATGACCCAGTACTCCGGCGCGATCTGGTACCCGATGGTTTACGACATGCCCGACCGCGCCAAGGAAGCCTTCGCCATCCAGAAACGCCAGCGCGGAATGGACCGCTGCCGCCAGTACATCTCCGATGTCGCTGCGCCCTGGGTGATCCCATCGGCCGGCCCGCCGTGTTTCCTCGATCCCCAACTCCGCGACCTCAACGACGACCGCGGCGACCCGGCCAACATCTTCCCCGACCAGATGGTCTTCCTGGAGCAGTTACGCACCCACGGTCATCACGGCGGACTGCTGATGATCCCCGGTTCAATCGCCGACTTCACCGGCTCGCAACTGAACGCCCTGTCCCATCCGATCGCGGTCGATGAGGTGGAGAGGATCTTCACGACCGGCAAGGCGGACTACATTGCCGCCTACGCCGATCGAATGGCGCCGGTCCTCGCAGCCGAGAAGGCCAGCTGGGCGCCGGCCGCCGGCGAGTCGCTTCTAGAACCACTACGGCTGCGCTTCGAGCCGATCATGCTGGCCGGCAACCAGATCTGTGATGGGATTGGTTATCCGGTCGAACTCAAGATGGGTTCCGATACCGTCGTGCTGGATTTCCCGAAACGCACAGTTCGCGAACCTATCCCGGATGAGAAATTCCGCTACGGCTTCGAGATCGCACCGGAACTGGTGCGCACGGTGCTGCGAGACAATGAGCCTGACTGGGTCAACACAATCTTCTTGTCAACCCGGTTCAGGGCCTGGCGGGTGGGTGGCTACAACGAGTACCTATACACGTTCTTCAAATGTCTCACCGACGAGCGCATCGCCTACGCCGACGGGTGGTTCGCCGAGGCGCACGACGACTCTTCGACCATCAACCTCGACGGCTGGGAAGTTCAGCGGCGCTGCCCACACCTGAAGGCCGATTTGTCGAAATTCGGGGTAGTGGAGGGTGCGACGCTGACCTGCAACCTGCACGGCTGGCAGTGGGATCTGGCCTCGGGCCGCTGCCTGACCAGTAAGGGCCATCCGTTGCGCCGCTCGCGGGCATGAGTCAACCGCCACGGCAGTACTACGACGACGGCCTGGTCCAACTCGACCGCCATGCCCTCACACTGCGGCGCTATCATTTCCCATCCGGCACCGCCAGAGTCATTCCGCTGCAGTCGATCAAGGGCTACACGTCGGAACCCCTGGGTAGGTTGACGCAGCGCTTCCGACTCTGGGGCACCTCGGATCTGCGTCGCTGGCTGCCACTGGACGCCCGCCGACCGCTGCGGTCCGTTCTCATCACCCTCGATGTGCCGGGCGGCCGACACCTACCGGCTTTCACGCCGGCCGAGCCCGAGGAATTTCTGGAGATGTTCGACGAAGTGCTCAAAAACCGCCGACGCTCCGACGATCAGGGCTCTGCGACCACCTGGCGAAGTTCGGAGAACGACGATCCCGCGGTGTCGTAGACCCGCACGATCGCTTCGTCGCCGGGTCGCAGGTAGGTCGACTCCCCCAGCGCCGTGTAGCGCGTCGCGCCGATCCCGATCAGTACCGTGCGCGGCCGGCCACAGGCCACCATCAACGCGCCGACATCCTCCAATGGCGTGTCAGCGGCACCTCTCTGATTGGCGATCCGTTCGACAATCCACCTCAGCAGCGCATCGCCGTAGTAGGAGTAACCCGACAGCGGACTATCGACCCCGTATTCATGGTGCACACCGGCAGCGGTTCGCAGGTGGCAGGCAAGGCGCATCGTCGCGGTGGGTCCGTCCGGATTCAGGTCTTCTACGTCGAAGAACTGTCGCGCCACACCCTTGGATGCCGGTCCCCAGTTCTTCTTCTCGCTGATCTTTCGCGCATTCGGTCGGCGGATGGAGCAGTCGTTGAACGCCCCGATTGCAAAGGGGCGCAGCGTGTCGACGGTGTCGCCCAACCACTGCACCCGACAGGCCACCCCGACTTCCGGCTCAACCTGCAGGTTCAGCGGTCCGTCGGCCGGCTTTGTCATCGGCATGCTGAGCGTGTCATGGGACAGCGGGAACTCGCCGAGGAAGCTGTCGTAGCCGGGGGCATACCAAGGGAATATCCCTTTCGGTGTATCACCCCTGCTGCGGACACTGGCGAAATCGGCTGCCTCCCCTGCTTGTTCGAGATGGCCGGCGAAATTCCCAGCCACGCCGAGGCCGAACCAGTCGCGCGTCTCGTCGAGATCCATATCGATCATGGACAGGCTTTTCACCGCCTCAGTACCTCGGTGCCGACGAAGGGTACGAGCGCGGCCGGCACCCGGACACTTCCATCCGGCTGTTGATGGTTCTCCAGAATCGCGACTAGCCACCTGGTGGTCGCGAAGGTTCCGTTCAGGGTGGCGGCGATCTGCGGTTTACCGCTGTCATCGCGGTAGCGGGTGGCCAGCCGTCGAGCCTGGAAGGTTGTGCAATTCGAGGTGGAAGTCAGTTCGCGATAGGCCTGCTGGGTGGGAACCCATGCCTCGCAATCAAATTTACGCGCCGCTGAGGAACCGAGATCGCCTGCGGCAACATCGATCACGCGGTAGGGGACATCAATGAGTGCGAGCATCTCGCGCTGCCAGCCGAGCAATCGCTGATGCTCAGCTTCGGCCTGTTCGGGTCGGCAGTAGACGAATCCCTCGACCTTGTCGAACTGGTGGACTCGGATGATTCCGCGGGTGTCTTTTCCGTAGCTGCCCGCTTCGCGCCGAAAGCACGTAGACCAACCGGCGTAACGCAACGGCCCGGCGGAAAGGTCGAGAATCTCATCGGAGTGGTAGCCGGCCAGTGGGACCTCCGAAGTCCCGACCAGATAGAGATCATCGGCTTCGAGGCGGTAGATCTCGTCGGCATGCGCGCCGAGGAACCCGGTACCCGCCATCACCTCGGGTCGCACCAGAACGGGCGGGATCATCAGGGTGAAACCGTTTTCGGTGGCCAGTCGCACGGCCAATTGCAGCAGTCCCAGTTGTAGCAGTGCACCGCGGCCGGTGAGGAAGTAGAACCGCGACCCCGATACCTTGGCGCCGCGGGCCATATCGATCAATCCGAGCGACTCGCCGAGTTCCAGATGATCCTTGGGATCTGCGATCGCGCGGGGACTGCCGACGACATCGACAACAGCGAAATCGTCCTCACCACCGGCGGGGACGCCGTCGATGACGACGTTGGGGATCACCAGATGGGCGGCGTGGAACGCCGCCTCAGCCTCAGCCTGTTGCACTTCGGCCTGCTTGACCTCCGCCGCGAGTCGTTGAGCGTGTTCCAGAAGTGCTGGGCGGTCCTCCGCGCGGGCCGAACCGACAGCCTTGCTGGCCGCCTTCTGCTCGGCGCGCAACGTGTCGGCCGCCGAGATCGCCGCGCGGCGGGCGACATCGGCCTGGAGGAGCAGATCCACCAACGCTGGGTTCTCGCCCCGGCCGCGTTGAGACCGGCGCACCCCTTCTGGATCCTCGCGCACCAGTTTCAGGTCGATCACGCCCTGAACCCTACGTTCGGCCACCTCAGTGGGCACGGCACAACCCCATAACGGTCAGTCGGCGTCACTTGTCACGCCGGTGGCGAAGCCTGCCACAATGGAGGAGATGTTGCAGCTATCCGAGCGTGATGAGACAACCACCGAACAGCCCGAAAGCGGATCAGGCCGGGGGCGGGGATTCTTGGGGCCATTGCAGCCCGAGTCGACCCGCCGCGTGCTGCTACTGACCGCGCTGGGGGCCTTGCTGATCGCCGGTGTCGTGACGGCACTGCCACTGGGCGAAAGCGGACCACTGGGACGATCCGCTACCTCGGAGGCACTGGGCCCGGCCGCCAATCCGACATTCGCCAACGCCGCACCGGGCAGTTGCATCAACTGGCCGGACAATGCCCCCGATGCCGCAACGATCGTCGACTGCAACGATGACCACCGGTTCGAGGTGGCCGAGTCCATCAACATGCGGATTTACCCGGGCACCGAATACGGCCCGGACGCGCCGCCGCCCTCCCCTGCCCGGATCCAGCAGATCAGCCGGGAGCAGTGCGAGCCTGCCGTGGAGCGCTATCTGGGTGCCAGGTTCGATCCCAACAGCCGTTTCAGCATCAGCCTGCTGTGGGCGGGAGACAAAGCCTGGCAGCAGGCCGGCGAGCGGCGCATGCTGTGCGGGCTGCAACTGCCCGGCCCTGCCAACCAACAGATTCTGTTCAAGGGCAGGGTCGCCGACCTCGATCAGTCCAAGGTGTGGCCGGCCGGAACCTGCCTGGGGATCGACCCCCCGACCAACCAACCCAACGACGCACCCGTCGACTGCTCAGCCCCGCACGCGATGGAGGTTGTCGGAACAGTCAATCTCGCCGAGAGTTTTCCTGACGGCTTGCCACCTGAACCCGATCAGGACACTCTCATCAAGGACGTGTGCAACCAGTTGAGCGAGGCCTACCTCGCTCCGGTCCAGTTGCGCGATACGACGCTCACATTGATCTACAGCACTGTTTCGCTACCCAGTTGGACCGCGGGCAGCCGGCAGGTCTCGTGCAGTATCGGTGCGACGCTGGGCAACGGCGGTTGGTCCACGTTGATCAACAGCGCCAAGGGTCCACTGCTCATCAACGGCCAGGCCCCGATCCCACCGCCGAGCATTCCCGAGGGGCGGCTCAACCTTCCACTCCCGCCACTGCCGCCGGGCTAGTGCCCGTCCGGATGACGGCGGAACGCTTCGAGGAACTCGTTGGCGACGCGCTGGATCTGATTCCGCCCGCACTCGCCCGAGCCATCGACAACGTCGTGGTGCTGGTGGCCCAGCGCCATCCCGATGAGCCGGACCTGCTTGGTCTTTACCAGGGCATCGCACTGACCGAGCGGGACTCGACCTACGCCGGCGCGCTGCCGGACACCATCACGATCTACTCGGAGAGCCTGCTGGAGATCTGCGACTCCGAGGCGGATGTGGTCGAGGAGGTGGTGATAACAGTGATCCACGAGATCGCCCACCATTTCGGGATCGACGATGATCGTCTCCACGAACTCGGCTGGGGCTGAACATTTTTCAGCGCGCCGGGTCGCCATCCCATCGGAAGCTGTTGACATACTTTCCCATGTCCTGAGCGAGTTGTAGGTTAGCTCCCGAGGGTATCCCCGGACCGGAGTCTGGTCCGAACACCCGGTAGGGCCCGATGGCGAACGCGGCCAGCGCGACGTCGTTCTTTACAGCTGCCATTGCGATGATCCGAACCCGGCTGTAGCGCGCGGTCGTACTCTGCGGCCAGACGTCGGCGGCCTCGCCGTAACCGGACTGATAGCCGACCATCGCATTGGGTATCTCATAAGCGAAGGTCGCATCCGGGTAGGCCTTCCGCAGCGCCGCCTTGACGATCTCCCGCGCCGACCGGCCATTCGCCGGCAGGGAGTACAACTGCATGACCCCGCCGTCCCCGCCGGTGTAGGTGGCCGTCACCCCGGCGTTGTCGGTCGAGACCGTGTAGGCGGATCCCGCTGCGGGATAGGACACCGAGAATTCGCCACCCGGCGCGGTGAACCGCGGCAGGGCCGTCACCGGTGTTCCGGTTGGCGGTTCACCGCATTCCGGCGGACACATGTAGTGCGCAACGTTCGGCGTCAGTGTGATCGCGACCGCACCGAGTGCCACCGCCACCGTGGTGATGCCGATCCCCCAACGCCCGAGGAGCCAATTCAATCGGGGCCGTCGCACAGCTGGCGCGCTGTAGGTCTGCGCACCCATCGCATACCCGGGATAGGTCTGCTCCCCTGCCGGCGGCCCGACGCCTGCGGACACGTCGAGACGCCGCGGGCGCTCACCCCGGCGCTCCCGACGCGACTCGCGCGAAGACGCCCGACTGGCGACCCCGCAGGCCGGGCAGAAGGCCATATCTGGAACCACCATCTCGCAGTAGACGCACAGCAGCGGCCGACTCTCGTCGATGGGATCGTGTGTTTCGTGCAGCAGGGCCAGTTGCATTGCCAGTCGCAGCGCGAGGAGCACCGCCAGCGTCATGAGCAGATGCAGGCCGATCATCCAGGTCTCGGGCAGCCCCACCATGTCGATGGTCCCCGCCGCGGTATGAACCACGAGTGTGGTGGCGGCGAGCAGCCCGAGGGCGATGCGCACTCGACCGGGATGATCCTCGGTTCGGTCGTCCGTCGGGTGATGAAACCACAGCAGAATGCCGACCATGCCGCCCGCGGCCGCGGCGGTGATCGGAATGGTCACGCCGCAGAGGACAGATTCCACCAGGATGCTCCGCAGTGGCCTGGTGTGAGCGAACAGGCCGGCGCCGAGACGGCCGAACAATAGCGGCCCGTTGTCGTCGCTGACCGCCGCGGGGGCGAAGAATCGCGGCGCCAGTCGGGTCAGGGTCGCCGCGGCACTGAACACCAGCGCCCCGAGCGCGCCGATCGCGAACCCGTCCAGGGCTTCCGAGGTACGGGGAACCCCGGCAGGCCTCGGAAGCAGTCGCGCCACGAGCACCGGGACGACCATGAGGATCATCGCCGCCGTCGGGATCGCGATGCCCGTACGCAATTCCTGGCGCAGCGCAAGCCCGACGGTCATCGGCAGCCCGTAGGAGGCCGACACCAGGTGCCCGGTCACCAATACCCACCCGATCCCCAGCGCGGCGCCCAGGGTCGCGGCGAGCGCCAGCGAAAGGCGGGGGATGCCCCGCCCGACGCCGGAGGCGCGCAGGTACAGGCCGAACAACAGGGGCAGTCCGAGGGCCGCGATTGCGATGCCGGCGGAGGGCAGTCTTCCGATCGTGGAGGCGACCAACCCAAGCGCCCCGACGAGCAGGACGATCCGGAACGGCCGCCTGGACCGGCTCGGCAGGTGAGGGAGTAGCGAACTGAACAGGTAGGGCCGAAGCACCGCCTCCCCGGGCGCGGCACCGAAGGTGCGCGGCCGCAGCCAGCCGCGTCCGCCGGGCCGCACGCCGGTCAGGTCGGATCCGCATACCCCGCAGAACTCCCCCTCCGGGACGTCGTTCGCGCATCGTGGACACCGGGTTCTCGGCACCGGGTCGAGCGCCGTGCCGATGCTCATCGACCCAATCTCTGCAGGATCAAAAGGTTCTTGGCCAGGTTGTCCACGTTGGGCGTACCCAGGCCTGTCACCAGGTCGTAGCCCGGACCAGCGTCGTCGACGGCGTTGCCGCCCAACACGACGTCGCGGAAGGCCGGCAATCGGGCTGCCTCGGCCATCTCGTACAGCAGCGGATTCAAATCGCCGACCGGCCGGCCGCCATTGCCGGTGAGGTACTCATTCATCACCGCGGTCATACCGGCCCACAGTGGTGCGGACAGCGAAGTGCCCCCGCCCACCAATTCTTGTTGCTCGAACACGATCCGCATGCCGGTGAAGGGGTCGGCGACCGCGGAAATATCCGGTGTCAGGCGCATTCCGGCGCCGCGGCCGGGGTCCAGTGCCGCCTGCCAGTCGGGGCGTTCAAACAACGCGGACACCCCGCCGGCGGTGCCCTGCGACAGCGGCGGGTCAAACCAGGCCTGCTCGGCCAGCCAGGCACCGGCCACGTCGGTGGACACCGTGGTGCCGCCCACGTTGGTCATCTCGGGCATCGATGCGACCGCGTCCAATCCCACGTCGTCGGGACTCGGCGGTGACGACCACTCCTGTCCGCCTTTGCATTCCAGGCCGGCCAGGTCGCCGCTGGCGTCGAAAGCCGTGGTTCCGTTGACCTGTGCCGCGGCCAGGGCCGCGCGGGCCGGTGCGAGATCAGCGGCGGTGATCAACTTGTCGCAGCCCCATCCGATCGAAAAGCTCCACACTGCGCCGGGGTAATCCCGGTCAGCCTGCTCCATCATTGCGGCGATCTTCTCGTAGGAACCCGCGCCCTCCACCGTTCCCCTGGCGTTGACCAACACCTTGTCGGCATCGGGTGCGATGGCATGGATTGCCTGCAGGTCCATCGTGGCCTCGCCCCGACGGGCCGGAGGCTGTCCGCCCATGACCTCCGGGGTGAACTTCGGCAGATTGAAGGTCGTCGCGAAAAGGTCGAGATCAGCCTGATCGAATCCGTCGAAAGCGAACACGATCACCGTGACACCCTTGCCGGAGTAGCCGGCGTCGCGCAGCGGCTGGATGTTGTAGGTGCGCAGTACCTCATCCGGCGTCAGGCCAACCTGTGCGAGATCCTGGTCCGGTGCCTCGGTCGGAAATACCCAACGGTTGGCCTCACGGTGCGGTGTGTAGCCGAGGATGCGGCCCAGTTCGGCCACCTCCGCCCGCAGCCCGGCCGGGACAACGGGTTGCTGCGGGGATGCGTAGAAAATCTGACCGCGGCGACCGCGGTAGTCATTGACAGCGACGCCAAAAGCCTCCGCTACGGCGGGCGCAGGACCGCCGACGATCGCCCAGTTATCGTCGGCGCGCCAACGGACCTCCAGTCCGTGGCCGCGCGCCCACCCGATCAGCTCATCAGGCTGATGGGACCCACGCAAGGCGGCGGTCAGTTGCACGTACTCGTCGTGCGCCGGGCCGAGGTCCGTCGATGAGTCCAGCAGGGCGGCGTAGGGTCCCCCAATCCGGCCGACCGCGGTCGCCGATTCCGGCCCCCGCGCCAGCGCAAGGTAGGAGGCGGCGGTGACCGCGACGAAAAGCATCGCGGCCACCGCCCGCCACAACGACCTACGCTCCACCGTCTTCGGCACCGCTACACGCCGAGCGCCGAGTGGTTAGTTCGCCGGTACGACCGGTATGACGCCGCCGGGATTTGGCCGCAGGCTCGGGGCACCCGGTGCCTTAACCGTCGGGGAGAAAGAGTTGGTTGGGCCGGGACGCACGGCCTTCTCGGTCGGAGCCGGGGCGTTCGTGGGCGTGGCGGGCGCGCTGGAACCCGGCGACTTCGAAGGCTCGGCCGGCTTCTCCTTCTCGGTGCTGCACGATGCGAGTGCACCCATCCCGACGACCGCGACCGCACCGGTGACCAAGGCAATCCGTCTAGTCAAACGTGTTGACAACATGTTGTTTTCCCACTTTCTATACCCGATTGTTCGGGCTATATTCACTGTAACTATACGTCCGAGCCCGTTGTTCCGTTTTCCCGCACCGGCGGAGACTGCCTGCGTATCCGGCGTGAGGCACGCGATGACGCTCGGGCCGCCGCGCCGCAGGCCGGACAGAAGGCCATATCGGGCACCACTCTTTCGCAGTGCACGCATAGCAGCGGTTGTTCGGAGAACGGATCGGGCTCCTCGTGCAGCAATGCCAACTGAACGCAGACCCGAACCGCTATCAATGCTGCGGCGGTCATCAGCAGGTGCAAAACGAGTTGCGGCAACTTCGCCAACCGGACGGCATCTATCGCCCAGATCGCGGTGTAGATCACGGCGACGAGGCCGCTGAAAATCAGGAGCGCAGCGCGAACCTTTCCGGGGTGCTCGCCGGCACGATGCCCTGGCTTGAACCACAGCAGGATGCCGACCAGACCGCCGGTGGCAGCCGCTGTCAGCGGGACGGCGACGCCGTACAGCACGGACTCGACTAGCAACCGCATCGGACGTGCATTGTCGATCAACCCCGAAACAAACTGCGGCGCAAGGCGAGTTGTGGTCGAGGCCCAGGTGAACGCAAGGGCACCCAGTGCTCCGATCGTGAAACCATCCAACGATTCCCGCGGCGACCGCTGAGTCCGGACAATCAACAGCCGGATCACGATGGCGGGAACAGCCATCAGGATCGCTCCGCCTATGGAGATGACCAGGTCAACTCCCAGCAGATTCTCGAGCACAAATCCCGCGGAAAGCGGAATGCCGTAGGCGCGAGCAAGCACGCCGCCGGTGGTGAGCACCCAGGCGATCCCGAGTCCACCACCCAGAACCGCAGTGGTCACCAGCGCATGACCGGGCAGATCCCGCATCAGACCGGACTGCCACAGATAGAGCACGAAAAGTAGCGGAACACCCAGGGCGGCAATAACGATTAGGGGCCCGAGAATTCGAAGCAGGGCGCAGCCGACCAGCCCGGCCAGCAACAACACCATGCCGATCCGGAAGGGAATACGAGAGGTCTGCGGCAGGTGTGGAAACAACGAACTCATGACCATCGGCGTGGCGACGTGTTCGCCGGGGGCGACCGCGAAGACCCGCGGCCGCAACAGATGCAACCGGTCTGCAGGCCGGTCGAGTTCAGCACCACAGCATCCGCAGAACACCCCGGCCGGAACCGGCCGGCCGCAACCCGCGCACACCCTCGCGGCCACCTCGCCGGGGGACGACTCTCCGGGGGACGACTCGCCTGGGGACTCGGCGTGGGAGGGTCCGCCGTCGCGGTGGCCTGCCACTCGTCTCATCCCATCGGATCGACGGACTGCAACGCGTCCTCGACCGGATGCACATCGGGTTCGGGATAGAACGGCGGGGTCCTCGACCCCCACTGCACACAGGTCCAGCGGCCATCGGTCACCGGAAGCAAGACCAACGCTTCGGTATTGGCCAGGTGATGGTCAAGGACAAAGCTGCTCTGAACACCCGCCAGCGTCGCACCGGCAAGCCGGATCGCCGCGCCGTGGCTGACCACGACGATGTCATTCGACCAGCCAGGGTCGTCAAGGTACCGCAGTCGCAGGTCGCCCAGCACCGGCAGATATCGGTCAAGAACATCGCGGCCACTCTCGCCGCCGGGCATGGCGACACCGAGTTCGCCCTCGCACCAGCGTTGATAGACGCTGGTGAACTCCGCGATGGCGGCATCATCGGTTCGATCCTCCAGATCACCCGCCTGCACCTCGTGGATTCCGTCGACTTCGCCAGTGCCCATGGCGAATTCATCACCGATCTCATTCGCTGTCTGCGCCGCCCGCCGGGCGATCGAGTGTAGGAGGAGACCGGGCGGATGGGGTCGGGACCGGGCAAAGTCACGAGCTTGTTCGCGACCCACTTCAGTCAACTCGGCACCCGGCGGCCTGGTATCGAGGCGACGTTCCAGGTTGGCGTGCGACTGCCCATGACGGACGAGAATCAGTCGCCCGCTCATAACCCGCCGTTACGTAACCGGGTGAGCCACCGGTCCGCGTCATCGAGTTGCGGGGGTACGGCGCCGGCAGCGGCACCGGTCGGCCACGAGCCCAGGTAGCGCACATCCGCGCAGCGCCGATACAGGGCCTTGAGAGCCTCGGCCACCGCGCTGTCGTCAATGTGGCCCACACAGTCGAGGAAGAAGACATAGGTGCCCAAGCCGGTACGCGTGGGTCTGGACTCGATGCGGGTGAGATCGATGTCACGGATGCCGAACTCGTTCATCGCTGACACCAGGGCGCCGGGCGCACTGTCGATGCGAAGCACCACCGATGTGCGATCCGCGCCGGTGCGTCCGGGCGGCGCGCCGGGACGGCCCACGAGCACGAAGCGGGTGCGGGCGTTGGGTTCATCGACGACATCACCGGCCAGTACCGACAACCCGTAGCGTTGCGCAGCCAGCGCAGTGCTGACCCCCGCGTCGGCCCGGCCGGCGACGACGTCAAGGGCAGCGGCCGCGTTGGAATTCGCCGGAACCACCGCGGCACCGGGAAGGTGCGCGGCCAGCCAGCGACGCACCTGGGCGGCGGCGACCGGGAACGCTGCCACGCTGTGCACCTGTTCGGGGACGACACCCGGCCGAACGACGATGCTGAAGGACACCTCAAGCGTCAATTCGGCGTAGATCTGCAGTGGCGGCCCGCCGGCCAGGCTGTCCAGCGTGGGCAGCACACTGCCCTCAATCGAGTTCTCGATCGGAACGCACGCGAATTCAGCGGCACCGGATCGGACGGCCTCCAATGCGGCAGGGGTGCTCTCAGCCGGTTCGGGCTGCAACTCGCCCGCGCTCGGCACCACTCCCGCGGCGGTCATCTTCAGCAGCGCCGCTTCGGTGAACGTCCCCTCGGGTCCGAGGTAAGCGATGCGGGGCACCCTCCAACAGTATCGGGTTCGATCCCGGGCCCGCGGGTCGCGAATCGGTGCCGGAGGAGGCGCTACCGTTGCATCGGTGAACGCCACCCACGGCGAGTTCCTGGCAGCCGATCGGCGGACCCTGCGTATCGAGGTCGGGGTCATGCTTGCCGTGACCTTCGGTGTCAGCGCACTCGTGGCCGTTTTCCGACTCGCTGACGCGGTGCTCTCGGGACTTCCCGCCTACCGGGTGCGACTCAATACGAACCAGTCCCGGTTCGATCTGATCAACCTGGGCCTGAACCTGGTATCGGTCGGGCAGTTGATGGCGTGGGGAGCGTTGGCGCTCTACCTGCTGTGGCGAAGCGGCATCAGCCCGGCGGCTATCGGTCTGGGCCGGTTGCGCTGGCGTCCGGACATCCTGGGAGGGATCGGCCTTGCGGCGCTCATCGGCATTCCGGGACTGCTGTTCTATCTTGGGGCCCGCACGCTGGGCATGAACGCCGAAGTGGAACCGGCGGCCCTGAGCAGCTCTTGGTGGCGGATTCCGGTCCTCGTCCTGGCGGCCTTCGCCAACGGCTTCGCCGAGGAGGTCGTCGTGGTGGGCTATCTGATCACCCGGCTCCGACAGTTGGGTATGACGCCATCGCAGGCGGTACTGACCTCCAGTGTTCTGCGCGGCATCTATCACCTCTACCAGGGCTTTGGCGCCGGACTCGGCAATGTGGTGATGGGACTGGTTTTCGGGTACGCCTGGTGCCGAACCGGTCGGCTGTGGCCGTTGGTGTTCGCACACGGGATCATCAACACCGTGGCCTTCGTCGGGTACGTGCTCTTGGCCGGGCACCTCGGCTGGCTGCGATGAGCAAGGACCAACCCGCGGGGACGGACCCGCCGACCGATCGGATTCCGCGGCAGTCCGCACCGCGGTCGTCACCGGAGCCCGCACCGGTGATCCGACGCGGTCCGTCACGGCTCGTGCCACATCCCCGGGTTCCCGGGCCGCTACCCACCCCACTGCGGATTCCGCAGCCACCCACCCCACTGCGGTCTCCGCCGCCACCCACACCACTGCGGTCTCCGCAGCCACCCACACCGCAACGCCGCGTGGTGCCATCGCCGCCGGAACGGCCAAGACCCCGACCCCGAACACCACCACGGGCCACGCCCGACCCCCCACATCGTCGACCCCCACCACCAGTACGCGGGGCGGCCGGGCCGGCACGCGGCGCGGCCAAGCCGACATCGGGTGTCCAACCACCCCCGGCGGCGCGGGCGCAAAGGCGGGAAAGGTCCGCACGGACCACCCCGCGCGCCCCAACAAAATCCAGTCGGACCGCAGCAAAGAAGAAAGCCCGTTGGGGGAGACGGATTGCGTTGAGCACCTTCATGATCGGGCTTGTCACGATCGCGGCAATCCTGACAACGGCGATCTGGACCGAGTCGGCACTGCGGCGGGTCGCCGTTTTCAGCGAATACCCCGATCGCCCGGCGGCGGGCAGCGGCACCAACTGGCTACTGGTCGGATCCGACAGCCGGACGGATCTGACCCCGCAGCAGCAGATCGAACTGTCCACTGGCGGCGATATCGGCAACGGCCACACCGACACCATTCTTCTGGTGCATATTCCCCGGGTTGGTTCCGGCCAACCGGCGACCATGGTGTCGATCCCGCGGGACTCCTACGTCGACATTCCGGGCTACGGGACAGACAAGATCAACACCGCCTTCGCCCAGGGTGGCCCACCACTGCTGGCGCAGACGGTCGAGGAGAACACCGGCATTGTGCTCGACCACTACGTCGAGATCGGGTTCGGGGGGTTCGGCGGCATCGTCGACGCCCTCGGCGGCGTCGGAATGTGCCTACCCGAGCCCATCACGGACCCGCTCGCGGGCATCGACCTACCGGCCGGCTGCCAAAACCTGGACGGGCGAAACGCGCTGGGCTACGTGCGAAGCCGGGCCACCCCGAGAGCCGATCTGGACCGGATGCGCCACCAACGCGAGTTCGTGTCGGCGATGCTGCACCGCGTGGCGAGTCCGGCCGTGTGGCTCAATCCCTGGCGGTGGTACACCGCCCCGCACGCGGCGGTGGCGGCACTGACGGTGGACCAGGACGCACATGTGTGGAACCTCGCCCGATTGGGATTTGCGTTACAGGACATCGGCGCCGCGGTCACCATTCCCATCGGCGAGTTCACCGACAACGATTCCGGTTCCGTCGTGATCTGGGACTCCGGGGCCGCCACAGCGCTGTTCGACGCCCTGCGAACCGATTCGCCGATACCCCAGGAGGTGCTCGACGCGCAGCCGTGAGCAATCCGGATGCGCCGACCCGCCCCTCAGTCGGGGTCCGCGCCGTCGAACCCGTTCTGCAGCCAGGACTTGGTCCGGCCGGGGTGGTTCGTAGCGATCCAGCCCACGCCGATATCTCGGCAGAATTCGACGTCCTCGTAGTGGTCGACGGTCCAGCAGTACATCGCTCTGCCCTGCGCGGCCGCCCTGTCGACCAGATCGGGATGCTCGCGCAGGGTGGCGATCGACGGACCGACGGCCGTCGCCCCGACGGTCGTCGCCGCGCCGCCGCCGAGGTAGCGCGAGGTCTCGCCGAGTAGCACGGTGGGCAGCATCGGGGCCGCGCGGCGAATGCGCCACACCGCCGCAGCCGAGAACGACATTACGACGGCGCGAGACAGATCCGCCGAAGCCGGCGAGGCGATACCGTAGCGGTTCAACAACGCCAGCACTTTGCTCTCCACCAACGCGCCATAGCGCACCGGATGCTTGGTCTCGATGAAGACCTTTATCGGCCGGTTCCAATCCAAGACCAGTGCCAACAACTCGTCGAGGGTGAGAAGCCCGGTATCGCCGACAGGGGCGCCGGGCCGGCGGCCGCCAGGCCCAACACCCCAATCGAATTGCTTCAGTTCGGCCAATGTCATGTCGCTGACCAGACCAGTCCCCGTTGAAGTGCGATCAACCCGCCGATCGTGGACGCACACCAGATGTCCATCAAGGGTAAGGCGCACATCGCACTCCACACCGTCGGTGCCCTCCCGAAGAGCGAGTTCATACGCGGCCAGGGTGTGTTCGGGTCGATCAGCCGAGGCACCGCGGTGGGCCACCACGAAAGGGCGGTGCTCCGCGCGCGCTGCGCCAGCCTGGGACATGAACTACGCCACCGGTTCCCGCTGCTCGGCTTGGAGGGCCGACTCGGGTTCGACGTCCATCGGGGAGTCATCTGGCGGGTCAGGTGACACTGGGCCGCCGTCGGGGACCGACACTGGGCCGCCGTCGGGGTCCGACACTGGGCCGCCGGCGCGATCGGTGCTATCCAGATCGGCGGGCACCATCACCCAGCGGTGCATAGGTCGCTCTACCGGCCTGCGATCGAAACCATCGAAGAGTCGCCACAACAGGATCAGAACCGCCAATCCGGCGAGATAGGCGATGATCACGGTCACGGTGTTGTCGGCGATCCCCTGCGGGTCGGTGGCAGCACTGGTCCAGATCGCCCACGCCGAGATCGCGGTCGAGAAGGTCCAGGCGATCCACCACATCACGATCGGCCCGCGCAGGCGCGCCTGAGACTGCTCGGCCCGGGCCAACTCGAACAGGAACACCGGTGCCCAAACGAGATTCACGACCGGTGTCAGGCAGCCGGCCCACAACTCCCACTCCGATCGCGGATCGTCATGGCCGAGGAACCCGAATACGGCGGCGCGGCGGCCGATCAGCCACGAGGTCAACACCGCCGTTGTGACGATGACCGACACCATCGCCGCCAAGCTGACCAACACCCCCATCAATAAGATGCCGCCAGCCACCAGGGGCGGCAGGAGGGTCGTCCGATTGACGAGCAGGAGGAGATAGCGCGCTACATGTGCCAGGGCGGCCAGGGCGAACACTGCCGCCGCGGCCACCAGGGTGACCCGCACCGCGGCGGCCGACGCGTTCTTCCGCGGAGTCGTGTCGCCGCCCGCATCAGCGACCGGCCGGTCGGTGAGACCCCAGCGTGGAATGCTGCGGTAACTCGGCGTGGGCCCCAGCGGCCGACGATCGGCCCGCGGCGGCGGCGGCGGACCGGGCCGAACGGCAATCCAGCGGAAACCCGCGGGCAGTGCAGCCGCATCACGTTGCTGCCGGGGTCGATCTCGGATGACCGCAGTGCCCGGGAGGCGACCGGCCGCGGGCGGTCCGATCGGCGCCGACGGCGGGAGCAACGCACTGTGGCAGCGCGGACACCACACCCGTTGGCTGTCGCGCACGTTCCACCGTGTCGCGCACCGGGAGCAGACCTGAATCACCATCCCAGACTAGCCAGGACACACCCGGGCCCGGGCGATCGCCAATGGTTCAGTTCCGCACTATTCGGATGACCCGCGATCCCTTGGGGCCCGCAACCACAACGCCCCGCAACCACAACGCCCCGCAACCACAACGCCCCGCAACCACAACGCCCCGGAGCACCGAACACCAAGGGGCAATGTGGCACGCGGTGCCGATTGCGGGGTTGGGACGACGCAGCAATATCGGGCCTATCCACAGCTTCCACAGGTCTATCCACACCCCTGTCGCCACACGAATACCCGCTGACATCCCGATATCCCAATAATGCGTAATCGCGTCTGTGGATAACCCACCCCCGGTTCATGCACCGATCAACAGGCCGCGATGCGCCGGGCGAAGTGTGTTGGCGGGCTAACAGTTGTCAACCGCGTTGCGACTCACCGCCCGACACGCCGGTTCGCCCGGCCTCGCCCGGCCTCGCCCGCGATTCACCCGTGGGGGCCGCAAAAAGTTTTCCCTTTGAACCCGAACCGTTCACCGGCTATGCTCGCGAACGCACTGCAGTGTTGTGACCAATTTCACTGCGTTCGACCGTCAATCGACTGCCCAAGCGGTCGACCACCCCGGCCGGGAGGCTCCCATGGCATTTCAGCCACTTGAGGTGGCCTCGACCGCCCCGGTTTCCCCGTGGTCGGATCGGTCGTCGGCCTGCAACCGGTCCTACCTGGTGGCCGCGATGCGGGCCGGTTTGATCGCCCTAGTTCTGCTGGGCGTCCTCGCCCTCGTCGTCCTGTTCTAAGCCGATCCCGGGTCGAAGGCCGTGGCTGACGGGTCCACCGACCTGCTCGCCCCAGGCAGTCCTTGCGGTGCGCGCGGGGATAGAGCAAGGTGAAGCCCGGACCGCCGATCGCATACCGCTTACACAAAGGATTCTCGTGGCTGATTACACCTTGCCTGAATTGGACTGGGACTACGGCGCATTGGAGCCCCACATCTCAGGGGAGATCAACGAGCTGCACCACAGCAAGCATCACGCCGCCTATGTGGCCGGCGCCAACGCCGCCATCGCCAAACTCGAGGAGGCGCGGGCGAACGACGATCATTCCGCCATCTTCCTCAATGAGAAAAACCTCGGCTTTCACCTCGGTGGCCACGTCAACCACTCGATATGGTGGAAGAACCTGTCCCCAGACGGGGGCGACAAGCCCACTGGTGACCTCGCGGCGGCAATCGATGACGCCTTCGGCTCGTTCGACAAGTTCCGGGCGCAGTTCACCGCAGCAGCGAACGGCTTGCAGGGCTCGGGCTGGGCGGTGCTCGGCTACGACAGCCTGGGCGGACGACTGCTCACCTTCCAGCTCTACGACCAACAGGCCAACGTACCGATCGGCATCGTCCCGCTACTCCAGGTCGACATGTGGGAGCACGCCTTCTACCTCCAGTACAAAAACGTCAAAGCCGACTATGTGAAGGCGTTCTGGAATGTCGTCAACTGGGCCGACGTCCAGAATCGCCACGCGGCAGCGATCTCCAAGACCAAAGGGCTCATCTTCGGCTGACGGGTAACCGCCCGGAATGCATTTTTCGCGTCCTGCCGCCCGTGTCGCGTTGCGCAGCGGCGTTCGCGTGGCTCATGCTGTGAGCCAACCTGGTGTGAGCCCGGTCTGGAGGCGGCGAGATGGAAAACCACTCAGGACGCGCGGTGGAAATTGCGCCCTTTCACGCCGGTGGGTGCCTCAAGGGTTTCGTCGTTTTGGGCCGCTGGCCAAACTCCACCAAGGAATGGGCTCAACTCCTAATGGTCGCGGTCCGCGTTGCCTCTCTGCCCGGACTGCTGTCCACCACAACGATTTTCGGCGTGCGAGAGGAACTGCCGGACCGTCCGCAGCCAGGGACCGTAGGACTGGTTCTCGCCGAGGGCACGGTCGTCGGTGAGACGGCGATCGCTCCCGGATATTTCGCCGGCAAGCAACCCCCCGCGCTGATCATGCTGCATCCGCCCTCGGAGACGACCCCGTCGCTTCCGGAGTGCTCAGGCGCGGCATCCGGGTGCCTGCTGCTTCCCGGCCTACCTCATCTTGGTCTGGAACATCGGGCCGCGTGGGTCGAGGCGGAGGCAGACGGCACGATCACCGGCATGGTCAGCAGGGTCGGCGTCGACCCGATCAACCATCCGGACACCGCGATCTTGGCCATGTTGCTCGCCGCGTAGCCGGTGGACTCGCCACACATCCGGTGGCTCACCCGGCTGATAACAGGCTTAACGTTCCCTGAAGGTTTCCAGCAAATGCTGCGCCACGGATCGGGGGCGGTCGGAAAGGTTGCCCAACGGGTCGACCGGTGGTCCCGCCCCGGCGTCCGGCACCGACCCGAACCGCCGCAACAGCCGCCCGGCTGACTGCGTATTTTCTCAGCCTCAGCACAGTTTCCGCAGCTCTGATCACGGGGATCCGCTGTGGCCGCCGGCTCGGCCCGACCAACTTCACGGCAGTTGTTTTCCCGCATCAGGGAGTTTGCGCTTGGTGTTTGGTTCCCAACCGGCTACATTGAACAGCAAACACCTAGAGGGCCCAGAAAGCTCTTAGTTCGTCTCTGGAGGTCATTTTCGATGAGCACAACGTTCTCGGCGAGGTTGAATCGCCTTTTCGACACGGTCTATCCCCCGGGTCGCGGGCCGCACACCTCCGCTGAAGTAATCGGCGCGCTCAAGGCTGAGGGCGTGACCATGTCGGCCCCGTATCTGTCGCAGTTGCGGTCTGGTAACCGCACCAACCCTTCCGCAACGACGATGACGGCACTGGCTAACTTCTTCCGCATCAAGCCGGAATACTTCACCGACGACGCGTACTACGCGAAGTTGGATGCCGAGCTGACCTTCTTGGCAAGCATGCGCGACGACGGCGTCCGCCGGATCGCCGCGCGTACCGTTGGTCTGTCCCCGGAGGCACAGCGCGACGTCGCGGAAAAGGTCGACGAACTGCGTCGTCGGGAACAACTCGACGCCTAGGACCTCAACCGGTCACCGGGCGCGGGGTGGCACCCGCACCGTCGTCGGCGTTCGATCCGGAGGATCTTCCGACGTTGCGATATTGACGAGCGATCTCCAGAATCCACTCCCGATCCGAGCAGTTCGCGGGTTGCCGCAGCCAACCGTGACCCGGGAAGGCGCCGGATGCATCGGCGGCATGAATCCATTGTGCGACGGCGAGTGCCTGCGCGGACGCGGAGGTACCTGGCGGCACATCCGCGCTCCCGGCGAAGTCCGACGTCTGACGGGCCGCCTCGGCCTCCAGATACAGCGCGTCTGAGATCAATGAAAGTTGTTCCGCCACACGGAATACCAGCGGCCCACGGGGTCGCACGCCGATGCCGATGTCGGGGTGGCGCCGTGACATCTCCCGGCGCAGCGGCCCGATGAGATGAAGTTCACGACGTGCGCCGAACCAGTCCTCAACGGCCGGCAGCAGCGATCCCGCCGCCACGACGGCCATTGCACACATCAGGAGGGTCGCGGCGGTCCCAACGCCCACCAGGGGCGTGCTGCCCACGGCACGCATCAGGAAAAAGGCGCTGGCCGCCACCATCAGGGCGATCCCGATCGTGAAGATGAACAGTGCCCGGCCGCGGCGACTGGGATTGGCAAATCGCATTCCGACCCAGGCCACCAACGTCAGGGCAAAAAGCAAATACAGCAGTGGAACCAGCCAGTGCAACGCCGTATTCGCCGAGCCGAGATTGCGCGTCAGGTACTCCCGCGGCGCCATCTCAGGTTGACGCTCACCGCCGAGGAACAACGTCACGGTGAGCACCGCGATGAGTGCCCCCAGCCCGTACTGCAGCACGGCACGGCGGCGCGTGACCCCCGGCTGCCGGGTCGAGGCGACGGAGGTGATCATCACGCAACTGCCGGCGGCCGAGGCGACCAGCGCCACCTGACTGAGTCCGATCGCGATATTGGGCCAGCCCAACGCGGTATCGACCAACAGCGTCAATGGCGCCCAGTTCAGAGTGGCCACCACGGCCAGACTGCCCAGCGCGATGATCATCGCGCTGCTGACCACCGACCGTTGGTTGACCAGCGCCCAACCGATCCGCAGGCCGGTGGCCATCCCCAACAGGCCGGCGATGACCCAGACGATCAACCAAACGCCTCTCCGAGGCGGACCTGGACGATCGACGCGCGGTCGCTGGGCAGCCGGCCGAGCCGGTAGATCAGGAGTGCGGCGAAGTCCTCGGCCTCCTGCTCGACATCCTCGCCACCGGGTCCCATACAGCCCGTGCGCTGGTTGAGCATGTAGCTGATCAGATCGTCGCCGGCCACCTCGGCGACTTCCCGGGCCGCTTCGATGACCGGCATGCCATCGTGGCCCAGGACCAGATGGCCCAGTTCGTGGGCGAGGGTGCGATCGGCGGTGGGCAGGCCGTCCTGGATCAGGAATTCGTCGTGATCGGCGTACTGCCGCCACTGCCCAGAGACACCCCGCGGCAAGACGGCCGTGCTCACCACAATGCTCCTCCCCCGGTGCTCGCCGACCGCGGTCACCAGGCCGGCCAGTGACACCTCGCCGTGGCGGGGTGCCAGCGCGAGCACGTCGTTCACCGCCCGGCCCACCCGGTGTTCGGTCACTGCAGGAACCGGGCGATCCCGCCGGCGGGCAGCGCGTAACCGGCCTTGGCCTGGCGATAGCCGAGGAACCCGCCGAAGGCGGTGATGCCGAGAAGCCCAGCCACTCCCGGCAACGCCAGCGCAGCGACGTCCGCGATGTCCGCCTCGCGGAGATAGTTCGGGTATCCCACCCGGCCCGCCTCCGGTGGCCGGGTATCGGCGCCGGGCCGCGTAGGGGGCGCAGCCGGCGGCGCGATAACCCGGGCCAGCGGGGTCGGTTCAATCGGACCGCTGGTAGCGAGAGCCGCTCGCGGGGATTCCGGCGGAGATGTTGCGGGAGCCGCCACTGGCGACTCCGATAGCGCCGTGCTGCCGGATGTCGCGGGACTGCTGAGCCCCTCCATTCCGAGCCCGGGCAACGCGCGCCCGGTCGTTGCCGGGAACTGGGCGAGCGGAGGGGCCGGCGGAGGGGCAGTTACCACCAGAAAGTTGCCATCCCATCCGCCGCCGCCGCCAAGGGGCAATGGCACCGGCCGGACCGGTAAATCCGGCCAGACCGGCCAGTTGATGTGAGGCCAGTTGATGTGACAGTGCCACTCGGGCGACTGCGCGGAGTGGGCGTTTTCCCCCGGAGCTTCACCGGCGGACCCGCGCCCGGCGGGCCGCCCGGGGCTTCGGCGCTGCGCAGTCGAGTCAACGGGGCGAATCCCCGGCACTTGGCTGCGGGCCCGGGGTTGTCCGCCTACGGGATTGCCGCGACGGTCCGCGCCGGACGAGCGGGGCGAGTTGTCCGGCGCCCGGTCCACCGCGGCGGGTTCCGCCTGAGCGGGCGCGGCCAGACCTATGCTCGCCGCGGCGCTGACACCCCCTGTGCCGCACAGGACTCCCGCGGTGAGCGTCCAACTCATCACCACGGCGCGTCGTCGCGACCGGTTCACGGATACCCCTTGACATATGCGGGCGTCGCCCGGGTTTGCGGAGTTCCCCCAATTGTGGCATACCCGCAGGTCGTGAATCCAAGGCTTGGACCGGGCGATAGTGTTAAGCGCACCGATCGACGAACCCCGTCTCGCCGATCGCCGACGATCGGAAGGCAGCGACCATGGGCCTGTTCATCAAGCGCAAGAGTCGGGCGACAAAGCGCGCGGAGGCCCGGGCACTCAAGACCAAGGCCAGGTTGGAAGCCAAACTCGCCGCAAAGAACGAGGCCAAACGCATCAAGGTCACCGCCGCGGCGCAGGGTAAGGCGGTCAAGGCACACCTCAAAGCACAAAAGGACAGCGATCGCGCAGCAGTGCGGGTCGCCGAGACCCGACTGCGCACCAAACGCGAGGGCAGACTTCTCTCTCCCGGCCGGGTGCGCCGAACGTTGACGGTGTCCCGACTTCTGGCGCCGGTCGTCGTGCCGGTCGCCTACCGGGCTGCGATGGCCGCCCGGGGTGCGATAGACGAACGCCGGGCGGATCGACTCGGCGTGCCACTGACAGCGCTGGGTCAGTTCTCCGGTCAGGGTGGACGGCTTTCGGCCCGGATCTCCGGAGCCGAGAAGACCCTGCGACTGGTGGCCGAGAAGAGACCCGGAGATGACGAGAACCAGCAGTTCGTCGCCGCGATGACCGACCGATTGACCGCATTGTCGGCAGCCGTGCCGGCCGCGGAGAACATGCCCGGCCCCCGCCGACGGGATGCCCAAAACTCGATCAGCGGACAACTCGACGGCATAGAGGCCGACCTGTTGGCGCGGCTGGGGGTGTTGTAGTCAGTGGTGGCGCGGACCACGGCAAGGGTCATCGTTGCGACCGCTCTGGTCAGAATGATCTGGAGAAACTCCGGGGCTTCGCCGGGCAATCGACGCCATTGACAATCGGCGCTGTTGAAAACTTTTAGGGAAGGCAATTTCATGGCAGACCCACAGGGCGGGCCCGACAATACGTCTGGCGCGATCCCCTCCACTCCGGCGAAGAGGACGCCCGTCAGGAAGGACGCGGCTCGGAAGGCTCCGACGGTGCCCGCCAAGAAAGCACCCATAAAGAGGGTGCCCGCCAAGAAGGTGCCCGCCAAGAAAGCGGGCAGCAAGAAAGCTCCCGCGAAAGCGGCCACCGAATCCGCGCAGCGGGCCGCGCCCGCGCCCCGACCGCCCCGGGCGCACACAGCGGCAGTACCCGGGCCGTTGGGCGAGACGCCTGTGGTCGGCATTCCCACCGCAGTGACGAGCGCTGCTGAACCGACGGATGCGAAGCCCGCGCGGGGAAGCGCGGCCAGGACCCCGATCCGTATCCCCCTGGCGATCGGGCTGACCGCGGCCAGCCTCGGCGCGATGCTGATTCGGCGACTTCGTCGCCGCTGAGACCGGAGATTCGGCGACTTCGTCGCCGTTGGGACCGGATGAGCACCGTCACCAGGGGCGATCGGATCCCCGCTCTGGAGCTCCCGGTTCCCAGCATTTAAGGTAACCGGCATGTCGGACGTCTATCCCCCGGCGAAGCCGACGTTGCGCCGGATGGCCCTGTTCTGCCTGTTAGCAGGCGTGTTGACCGCCGCGTTGTTGTTTCCGGTCGTTGGCGGCATCGGGATGGCGAGCAACCACGCATCAGAGTCGGTGACTCAAAGCTCCGAAGACATCGTCGGCGGGAAGGTACCCGCGGTCTCGACGATGGTGGACGCCGCCGGTACTCCGATCGCGTGGCTCTACCTACAACGCCGCTGGGAGGTGCCCACCAACCGCATCGCCGACACGATGAAACTCGCGATCGTGTCCATCGAGGACAAACGCTTCGCCGATCATAACGGCGTCGACCTCCAGGGCACCCTCACCGGCCTGGCCGGGTTCCTCAAAGGCGGCGGGAACACCCGCGGTGGATCCACCATCGAGCAGCAGTACGTCAAGAACTACAACCTGCTGGTCACTGCCGACAGCGATGCAGAGCGCCGGGCCGCGGTAGAGACCACCCCGACCCGCAAGCTCCGGGAGATCAGGACGGCTCTGGCGTTGGGTACGCAACTCACCAAGCCCGAGATCCTCACCCGCTATCTGAACCTGATTCCGTTCGGCAACGGCGCCTTCGGCATCCAGGACGCCGCCCGCACCTACTTCGGGATCGATGCGGTAGGACTCAACTGGCAGCAGTCGGCACTGCTGGCCGGGATGGTTCAGTCCACCAGTGCCCTGAACCCCTACACCAATCCGCAGGGCGCCCTGGATCGGCGCAACCTGGTGCTCGACACCATGATCGGAAACCTGCCCGCCTTCACCGACGAACTTCGCGCCGCACGAGAACAACCGTTGGGCGTTCTGCCGAAACCAAGTACCCTCCCGCAGGGCTGCATCGCCGCGGGCGATCGCGCGTTCTTCTGCGACTACGCGCTGGAATACCTGGCCCGGGCGGGCATCAGCAAGGAGGAGGTGGCCCGCAACGGCTATCTGATCAAGACGACGCTGGATCCTAAGGTTCAAACCAGCGTCAAGCGGGCGATCAACGCCGTCGCCGCTCCCACCTTGGACAGCGTCGCCAGCGTGATGAGTGTCATCCGGCCCGGCAAGGATTCGCATCGGGTGCTCGCGATGGGTGACAACCGCGGTTACGGGTTGAAATTGGAGGCCGGCCAAACCGTGCAACCGCAGCCCTTCACCCTTCTAGGTGACGGTGCGGGTTCTATTTTCAAGATCTTCACCAGCGCCGCGGCGCTGGAGATGGGGATGGGCATCAACGCAATGCTCGACGTTCCGCCCGGGTTCCAGGGAAAGGGACTCGGCGACAGCGACACCAAGGGGTGCCCGCCCAAAACCTGGTGCGTTCGCAATGCAGCGGGCTATCGCAGCCCGCTGAGCATGACCGATGCCCTGGCGTTGTCGCCGAACACCACCTTCGCGAAACTCATCGAACAGGTCGGGGTTGGGCGAACGGTCGACATGGCGGTGCGCCTGGGCCTGCGCTCCTACGCCGATCCCGGCACCGCTCGGGCCTACGTGCAGAACAGTGACGAGAGCCTCGCCGAGTACGTCAAGCGGGAGAACATCGGCTCCTTCACCCTCGGGCCCTTCGAAGTCAATGCGTTGGAATTGTCCAACGTCGCCGCCACCTTGGCCTCCGGGGGCGTGTGGTGTCCACCGACCCCCATCGACAAGGTGCTGGATCGCGGGGGTAAGCCGATCGACGTCCCGACCGCGAAGTGCGAGCAGGTGGTACCCGAAGGTCTCGCCAACACCCTGACCAACGCTCTGGCCAAAGACACCATCACCGGGACCGGGACCGCCGCGGCGGGGTCCGTCGGCTGGGGCCTGCCGATGGCCGGGAAGACGGGAACCACCGAATCCCACCGCTCCTCCGGATTTCTGGGTTATACCAATCAACTCGCTGCGGCCAGTTACGTATTCGACGACTCCCCAAAGCCCGCGGCCCTGTGCGCCTTCCCGTTGCGCAAGTGCGGCGGTGAGGGCAACCTCTACGGCGGAACATCACCGGCCCAAACCTGGTTCCTGGCGATGAGCCCGATCGCCACCAGTTTCGGTCCGGTGACGTTGCCGCCGACCGATCCTCGCTACTTGAACGGTGCCCCGGGCAAGGCTGTGCCCGTCGTGGTGGGTCTGAATCTCGATGCCGCGCGACAACGCATCCGGGAAGCGGGTTTCCGGGTGTCGTATCAGTCGATACCGGTGAACAGCACGGCGTCCCGGGGAACCGTCGTCGGGACCAGCCCATCCGGGCCGGTCCTACCCGGCTCGGTCATCACGATAACCACGAGCAGTGGAAGCGCTCCGGCGCCGCCGCCGGTGTACCGCGCCCCGGTTCCCCAGTACGACCCCGGCAACAACAACAACTACAGCGAGAACTACGACGCCCCTGCGCCGCCACCCCCGGCGCAGGTCCCGCCGCCGCCACCGGGTGCGAACGTTATCGAGATCCCGGGTCTACCGCCGATCACGGTTCCGGTCCTGCCACCAGCCGTCCCCGAATTCCTGCCGCCACCACCACCACCGCCACCGCCACCGCCGCCACCACCGCCGCCGCCGCCGCCACCACCACCACCGCCACCACCCGGCGGAATCATTCCGCCGGCCTGATAGCAATCGGCTAAGGACTGCCACCTTGCGCCTACCA